>Ga0207691_10000052_pt1 | contig 93470 bp, 80 predicted proteins | sample KBSM13metaG_FD_184327 | JGI IMG/M metagenome (GOLD analysis project Ga0207691, IMG submission 184327) | Miscanthus rhizosphere microbial communities from Kellogg Biological Station, Michigan, USA - KBS M1-3 metaG (SPAdes) (version 2) | ecosystem: Host-associated > Plants > Roots > Rhizosphere >...
AAGGAGGATACAGGGCGGCGGGGACTCCATTCGTGCGAGCGCGGCGAGCAGCTCGACACCGGTCTTACGTGGCATACGGACGTCGAGGAGCGCGACATCGACGGCAATCGTCGTCAGGATCCGGAGTGCCTCTTCTCCGTCAGACGCCTCCGCCACGACGCGGATGTCCTTGGTGAGCTCGAGCAAGCCCTTGATGCCCTGCCGTACGAGCGTCTGGTCATCCGCGAGCACGACGCGGATCACGGCGCGCCTGCCCGCGCGGGGAGGAGCGCGCGCAAGGTAAGCCCTACGCCCGGCTGCGCTGCGACCTCAATCTTGCCGCCCAAGCCTTCGATCCTCTCCCTCAGTCCCGACAGCCCGTGCCCCACCCGGAGCAGTGCCGCGCCTCGCCCGTCGTCCCTCACGGTCACCGCGACGGTATCGTCCTTCGTCTCTATGGACAGAAAGACGTTCTCCGCCCCGGCGTGGCGCAACGCATTCGTGAGCGCCTCCTGGACGCAGCGAAAGATGGTATGGGCGAGGGCCGCCTCGACCCGGAGGTCCTTCTCGATTTCGAGATGCACACGCGGATGCGGGATGCCGGCGACCAATGTTTGCAGGGCGCCCGACAGATCGAGCGGCGCCTCCTCGCGCATCACGCTCACGACGCTCCGGACCTCGATGAGGAGCTCCTTGGTGAGGGCGTGCGCGTGGTCGACCGGTCCCTTGGTTTGCCGGTCGGCGATGTTTCGGGCGAGCTCGAGCTGAAGGTTGAGGGCGGTTAGGTGGTGGCCGAGCGCGTCGTGAAGCTCACGTGCAATGCGCAGCCGCTCAGCGGTGCGGGTGCTGTCGGCAAAGAGCTCGCGCGTCGCAAGCAGCTCGGCGTGCACGCGCCCGAGCTCGGCACGTGCTTCTGCTTCGCGTACGAAAAGCCGCGAAGCACCAAAAGCGAACAGTTGAAAGCCGGCATAGGCAAACGCCGAAAGGTAGCTCGTTCGGCCGCGGTAAGGACTTACCAGGTCGACCGCCACCATCGCCACGGTCTGCGCGATCACCCAGACGAACCCCGTTTTCTCGCCCACGACGAGCGGGCTCTCGCCCGCGACGACGCACAGCAGCGCCCCCTCGAATCCGGTGTTGCCGGTCGCCAGCGCGACGAGAGCCGCCAAGCTCTGCCCGGCGAGCGCCGCCGCGCGCCACCCTCTGCGCTGCACCGCGCGCGTCGCGAGCTGGAAGGCGATCGCGAACGACCCATAGGCCGCGCACCAAGCGACCGAGCGTTGCTCGAAGCAAGCTCGCCCTGACGCCCAAGCCGCCATCTGGGGCACGCCCGCCGCGATCCAGACGACGAACCCAGCCCCGACGAGCGGACGCTCCGAATAGGCTCGAATCATCGCCTCCGGCAGGGTACCAGCCTTGCCGTGGCCCCGCCATGGGCCGAAAGTCACAAGAAGAAGCGACGCGCCGGTAGGACCAACGGCTCATGCGCGATCGTTGGCGAGGCCGCACGATCGGGCCATGGAGCGTCTGTTCCAAGTAGTACTCGCCGTTCACATTGCCGCGGGGGCGGTTTCACTCTTGGCCTTCGCGGTGCCACTGGTCACGAAGAAGGGCGGCCGAACGCACCGCCGCGTCGGCTGGATCTACGTCGCCGCCGCGGCCACGGTTGCGGTTACTGGCCTCTTGTCATGCATTCCGCTCGTGAGCGGCGGCAGCCCATGGCGCTGGCGAGCGGGCATCTTCCTCGCGTATGTCAGCGTCCTAGCGGGCGCGAGCGCTCAGTTCGGCGTGCGCGCCCTGCGGACGAAGGAACGCACCGGGGCGTCGCGGCGCGCGATCGACCTTGTTCCTCCGCTTCTGCTGGTCGCGGGCGGGCTGGCGCTCGCGACGTTCGGCATCCACCGTTCGATAATCCTCTACGTCCTCTTCGCAGCGCTGGGCGTGGTACTCGGCATGGCGCAGCTCCGCTTCTGGCTCACCCCTCCAGCGCACGAGCGCGCTTGGTTCCTCGCCCACATGACCGGGATGGGGACGTCCTGCATCACGACCGTCACCGCGTTCATCGTCGTGAACGCACGGAGCTTCGGCATGCGTACGTTCGATCTCCCCCTCTGGGCCGGCCCGATTGCCGTCCTCGCGGTCGGGCTGACGCTCTGGCGTCGGTACTATGCCAAGCGCTTGACGGGGAACGACGCGCCGGCCGGCACCTCCAAGGTCCAGTGAGAGTTATGCATGGATCATGGCTTGCTTGCGCCCCCTGAGGCCCTTCGCTAACCGGTGCAATTCCCTGCAACGCCTGGACTCTGCCCCTGCCCCAGCACGAGCACTTCCAACGCTTTGCGAACGCTTGCGACTCTAACCCAAGCGGGTGTTGCTTGCCCTCCGGAGCCGCAGGCCAGTGGTTCGCATCCACTGGGGTGCACTGAAAACATGCCGGATTTGCGATCGGAAATCCGGACTGATGCAGATCGCCTCAGTTCGAGGCAGAAGGCAGGGCGCCGCCATATCGAGGCGGTTCGTATGGCTACCCATTGGAGATCGAGGGGGTGAACTTGCCCGCTGCCATGGGTCATGAGAGCCTCTCGGACCGTCAAGATCGCTCTAACAGCCTGTTAACATAAGAGTTCATAAAGTACGGCGCGCCCGTACATAACGAGCAGAGGATGTGGTGATGCGCTTTCCAATGAAATGGCGACTACGAGTGGTGGGGGGGTTCACGGCTTTGTCGGCGGTCTGCGTCACGCAGCAAGCCAGGGCCGAGATCAAGTCTGACACTGCTCATCCCTCCTATTTTTTCGAAGCCGAGCCGCACCTCGCGATCGCGCCGTTCAACGAGAACGAAGTGGGCGTGGGCGCTGGCTTCGCGGGCACCTTCAATGTGGCGAACGAAGGCTTCATCAAGCGCCTGAATGACAGCGTCGGCGTCGGGTTCGGTGCGGACTGGACGGGCAACAACAACTGGAATCTCTCGGCAAACATGCAGTGGAATTTCTGGCTGTCGGACAAGTGGTCAGTATTCGGAGCGCCCGGTGTCGGCCTCCATTTTCACAAAGGCGATAACGTCGACATCTGGCCGGCCTTCGGAGCCGGGGGGCGCTACCACTTCACCCCCAACTTCGCGCTCACGATGCGCGTGGGCTATCCGGTATCGGCGATCGGCCTCTCGTTCCTGCTCTGAAGCGAGTGCGCGCGTGCTCTTGCTGTCCTGGTCCAACGCTGAGCTCCTGACGGAGCTCGGCGGGCCAGGGCCGCGGCTTACAACGGACTGGCCGAGCTATGACACTGCCACAAGAGCGGCGCGCGCTATTCCTGACCGGGGTCACGCTGAGCGCTGGGCAATGGCTCTACTCGGCCGGGGTACTCACCAGGTAGATGACGTACGGCAGCGAGTCGTTGTTGCCGTTTTCGTAGATCGAGCGCCCGGAAGCGATGACCCAGACGGCGTCGTTGCCGGGTCGCGGGATCAGATAGTAAGCCTGCGCGAACGTGTCCTTGTCGAACTTGATGCCGGCCGTCGTATGCTTGTAGATGACGTCGTGAGTCTCGAGCGAGATGCGCTGCAGGATGCAGCCTTCCTGGCACGGGCCCTCGTAAAAACTGTTGCTCGCGGGATCGACCAGCGCGAAGATTTGGCCGTCGCGTTCGGCGCCTAGACCACCATAGCGCGCGTCCGGACCCGGCAGCGTGCCGAGGTTGCCGTCCTTGATGAAACAACCCACGCCGTTCTTGACGCAGTCCGCACCCATGAAGGACAGCATCAAACCTTGCTGGGTGATCACGTGCGTCGCCGGCTCACCGACGATGCCAACCTCAGGAGTACACGGGAAGTCACCGTGGTATGGGCTGTCGCTCAGGAATTCCACCTTGCCCTCAGCGTCGACCTCGAAGACGTGATAGTCGCGCGGCGAGCCGTCGCTGACCGTGGCGAAGCGATCCCGCCCCGGCAGCGGGACCATCGGAACTCCCTCGTAGGTCACCGCTTCAGAGGTCTTCAGTAGGTCACCGGTGGTTGCGTCGTACGTGTAGAAGACGCGATCCCAATCGACGTCGGGGCCACAGATGAAGTGACCGCCGCTCACCATGACGGCGACCTTGCACGCCTCCACGACGTCAGTCTCGAACAGGCTCTCGAGCTTCTGGTTCAGTCCAATCACGACCCCCGAGTCGCCCACCATCATCTTGCCGTCGCGATACCCCGCGCTCAAAAGCGGACGCTCGGACTTCCACTGAGCGATCTTCTTGCCGTCCCAATCGTAGTGGACGACGCCGCTCTGGTCGGCGATGCGAATGCCGGAATCGTCGTAGAAGTAGCCGACCAATGCGCTACCCGTGATGGGCGAGGCAGTGACGGGACCGCCGCTGTCGGCGCCAGCCTGGGCCTCGCTGTCGGCGCCGGCTTGGGCCTCGCTGTCGGCGCCAGCTTGGGCCTCGCTGTCGGCGCCAGCGTGAGCTGCGCCGCCGCCTCCGGTGGTCGGGCCGGAGCCACCATGGCCCGGCGGGGTGGACGGCGTGTTGCCGATGACTGGCGGGTGCTCATGGCCACTACAACCCGCGAGACACGCCACCAAAAGCACCACCGAAGTCCTAAAGCTCATTACCTTCTAGCGTATCATCCGGCCTTTGGTCAGGCAAACCCCGAGCGAGGAGACTTCGCCGCGCGTCCGCGCCCGTCTCCGCGCGTCCGCGCCCGGCGACGCCGCGGCGAATAGCCCAACGCATCACTCGGGTCGGCTTGGCGTGGTTGCTTACGCTCACCCAGACGGCGGCTATCCCGCCTGACGTTCCTCCAGATTGAGCGCGGCCGAGACCTCCAGGAAACGCTGGGTCAGTGGGTGCGGATGGGTGTGGGTGCAGATGGGTCTCGCTGCGTCTGGGCGGACGCGTCTGAATTGGGATACTCCTCTTCGAACTGAGGAGCGCTTCCACCGATGTGGTCCCAGGGGGCCTTCGATCCGACAAACGTGTGCATTTCGATTTGAACACCGGGATCACCGTCGATTGTACCGAGTGTTACGCCATGCACCTTGTTGGCACTCATGCCGCACAGCGTAGAACCACAGATACGACAGAACGCTGCGACCCAGCCTTTCGCAACGATGTATTCAGTCAGTTGGTCCTCGCCGATGACCCAGCTGAACTTGCTCCCCTCCGGGATCTCGGCGTAGGCGGATGATGCGCCGCTGAATACCTTGCGACAGCGCGAACAGTGACAGGCGCTCGCACGACCGAGCGCGCCATCGATTCGGTATCGAATTGCGCCACAATGACAGCCTCCGTCAACCATTGCTCTCCTCCCCCTCTCCCGATGTCAGTTGCTGGTTTTACCGACGCGCATTCAGTTGCACACGTCCACGGTGTTGCTCTGGGCGCGCAACGCCCGAAGGTTGCCCGCCTGCGCCGCGCAGTCGAGTGGGTTGTTGCTCGCAGAGATGGTGGCATCTTTCCAACCCGCGCGAAGGAGCGGCGCTAGATCCCGGACTTGGTTGTCCGACACGTCGAACGCGGCGGGCGCCCAGGTGGCCCCGGCGTTCCTCCCACCACTGCTGGTTTGCCAAGGCACCAGAAAAACATGCGAGAATGCCTTCAACTCTTGCAGCTGATTGTGCGCGAGCAGCACGGTGTTCATCACTGAACCGGTGAACGCCGTCTCTGGGATGTGGCTCAATCCGTTGTTCGAAAGGTTCAAAAAGTGCAGTCCGTGGAACGCAAAGGAGCCACTCAGCGCAGCGATTGAATTGCTCGCGAGGTTCAGGACCGCAAGCTCGGTCAGTGACGCGAGCTCGTCGACCTCCACTAGCTGGTTGTCCCCCAGGTTGAGCGACCATAGCTTCGGCAGCCCGCAGATCGAGCCCAGGCTCGTGATTTGGTTGTGGGAAAGGTCGAGGTCCATCAATTGCGGCAGCCCGGAAAACGCGCCGAGCGGTGTCTCGACGCGGTTGGTATTGACGCTCAAGCGGGCTAACTTTCCGAGCTGAGCGAGTGGGCTCACGTCCTTCACCTGATTGCGATTCAGGGAGAGCTGCTCGATCGCAGTCAACGAGCCGAGGGCAGTCACGTCGCTGATTTGGTTGTCATCGAGGTTGAGCTCGTGCAGGAGTGGGAGCTGCCATGCCTTGCCCAAGGAAGTGATGCGATTGTTGGACAGTTCGAGCTGCGAAAGTGCGGCGAGCTGCGACACCGGGCTCGCATCTTGGATCTGGTTCCCAGCCAGAAGCAGCTGGCTGAGCGCCGTCAGCTTCGCGAGTGGCGCGGCGTCGGTCAATGAGTTGTTGGTCAGGCTCAGTGACTGCAGGTTCCGCATTCCAGCGAGCGCTTGCACGTCCGCAACCCGATTGTCGGCGAGATTGAGCACGCGAAGGTTGCTGAGCGCGCTCAGCGGTCGGAGATCGCTCAACTTCCCCTGGCCGATGCTCAGCTCGTGCAGCCCCACCAGGCCCGAAAGCGGGCTCAGGTCGGTAACTGCGGTTGATGCGAGTGTCAACGTGTCGAGCGCGCTCAAACACTCGAATCCGCTCAAGCTCTGGATCCGGGGGTCGGTCAAGCTCAAGCTGCGGACAGTGCATACCTGAGCGCAGCTCAGTACCCCTGTCCCGTTGTCGCGACTCAGCAACGCGGCCTGAACCGCTGCGTCGGAGAAGCGAGCTCCCCCCTGACAGGAGGGCTGGTTCGCACAACAATTCGGTTCATTTTCGACGAACGAGACGTCATCGATCCAGAAATCGAACTCGCCCTTCGCCATGAACTGAATGTTGGTGAGTTGGCGGGCTTCTTTCACGTCGGGCAGATCGGTGAACGACACCGTGTACTCGAGCCAGTCCGGCTCGAGCTGGAGATTCACTGGCGTTGGCCCCACGCACTCCGTGGGAGCGCCGCTCTCGCAAGTGCCGCCATACTTCACGGCGGTCGTGGCTGCGGTGCCAATGCGAAAAGCGAGCAGGCCCTTCTCGCTGTTACTTCGCGCCCAAAAGTGAACGCCTCGATAGCGGCTGGCGTCATACAGGTGGTAGGCCGTGCCATCGAAGTCGAGGTCGAGCCCAATTCCGGCACCCCAGCCGTTCGCGCTACCGTAGGTGTGCATCCCCCGCCGACTCGCAGCCCGGCAACCCGGAATGGGCGAGGTTTCGATCGGAGTGCCGGCCGGCTTCGCGGCGGGCCATTGCGTGCTCCTCGATTGCTCGTCCAGAAACGCATACCAGGCCCCCGCACGCCCCGAGCCCGTGCAAATGCGGCCGCTGCCGTCTTCCATGTCATCGATCCGAGCGCCGCAGCCGGACTGACCGCCAGCGTTTGCTCCGCCGGTTGCGAGCAGCCCACACGAATCAGCGGTCGAAGGGCTTCCGCCCGCGGCGTTGCTCGACGGGCTCCCGCCCGCGGCGTTGCTCTGGACGCTCCTGCACACGGCTTTGCTCGAATCGCTCCCGCCTGCGGCGTCACGGGAAGAGCTTCCGCCTGAGCCCCTGCCCGCTTCATCGTACGACAAGCTCAAATTCGTGCGCCCGCAGCTCGCGCTGAGGATGGCCCACAGCGCCCATGAGCAGCATCGCGCCACGCGCGACACTGGGCGCAGGAAGCCGGCTCCAAAACTCGTACGCCCAGACACGCCATTGACGTTGCCCTCAACCATGGATGCTCCCCGCTTCCCTGCACGACACGCCGAACGAAGATCGGATACTACCAGACGTCGGGCTCGGCTGGCTGGCGGGGGCGGGCGGTTCGCTGAGAAGTCCGATCAGGTTGCGGGAGTACGGACATTTTCTCTTGGCGTTGTCTATTGCGGTTGTGCGCGTCGGGCTCGGAGCCGGCTCTAGCCAGCAAAGCTAGCGGCAACGCCCACCTCCCGCACAGACGCGACATCATTCGCGAGCGAAGGCTTCAGAAATCTGCGGAAGCGCTGGTCGTTCGTCCGGGTCTCACGTTCACGGTGACAGACATTCTGCCGCGCTCCGGATGCACGAACAGCACCGTGTGGGAGCCGGAAGGGAGTTGAATGACGCGCGGCGCCTGGCCGAGTGGGCGACCATCGACGACCAGGCCAGAGGGTGGATTCGAGGTGATGTCGAGGGACCCGAGCGGCGCTGCGGCGGCAAAGCTCGTGGTGGCGCGCCGAGGCGCGAGCTCGTGCTGCTTCTCGCGCTGCGCTACCCCGGGCGGGACCGCAGGCTGCGGAGCTTCGGGAGCATGCGTGAAGGGGATCTCGAACGCAGAGGTTTCTGTCGAGGTCGCCGCCGCTGTTTCGAATTGCAGGTCGCGCATGGGCGTCTCGTCGGCCATAGGCAGCGTCGCAACGGGCGCGGCGGAATGCAGGCGCGGGACAAGCGAGTGAGGCACGACTCCGCGCAGAAGGGCGAGCGCCACAGCGGCTACCAGCACTGCCGATAGCGCAAGCGCCCACGGCTCGCCCTTCTGCATGGGCAAGCGCTCGAGCGCATCCCCTTCGTCATCTCCGGCGACGAAGGGCCCGGGGGGCTCGGAGAGCGGCGGCGTGGCGACGCTCTCTGGCATCGATTCAGCCTGCTGCGAGGGACTCGCCAATTCGTCAGCTTGTTCGCGTTCAGCCCGTTCAGCGCGTTCAGCGCGTTCAGCGCGTTCAGCGCGTTCGACGGGCCCGACGCCAACCAGCGTCCGATCGCTACTATCGAAGTGGCGGACCTTACTCGAGTGCGCTGAGCCCGACGTACCAATGCCAACTAGGGTTTGGTCGCTGCTGTCGAAACTGTAAGCCGGCAGCTCCCGAGTATTAGCTTCTACGAGTTGATTCTCTTCGCGTTCCACAGCATTCAGATCTCCGTCAAACAACGGGGCGAATGGTTCGAGCTCGACACTGTGTGTCTCCGGAGTCGCCATGAGTCGTCTCCTCGGCTTGAGCTAGGCGCACGATATTACGTAGTGCACACGGGACGTGCGAAATTCGTGATCTGCCGGCTCGTGATCGCGACTCGCTTTCGATGTCAGTGTACGAATGACGCCGGAGAAGGCGTTGCGACGCGCAAAAGCGCCGCACTTTTGGGGCTACGTTGCCGGTCTGTTTCAAAGGCTTCACGGACAGCGCTAAAAAAGAGCGGGGCCAGTGCGGGAACGCCCGGCCCACAGCGGGCGCGGATCGCCCGAGCTCGACGCTCAGGCGCGAGACGCTTTCGGGCGCGATCGGTGAACAGCGACTCGACCGCGGGCGCCAGCTCTCGAGTCGCGCCAGTCGCGAGATCGATCAAATGCAGAGAGCCGGCGTCACCACGTACGACGCGCTGATCAGACTTGCGCTCCCGTACCGTGAAGCACGTCCGGATAGTATAGCCGGCTCGGCTCCAGGCTTTGCGCGTCCACTTCGTGCGCATTGCCAAACAAGATCCGGTTCGCAGTGTTGCGAGGGACGATGCCGGGATTGCCCGCTTCCTTCATGCGGCAGTCCGCCGCTGCGGCCCGCCAATCTCGCGCGCTGCACGCCGCTGTGAACAGCGGCCACTTCGCGAAAAATCCCGAGCCCATCGCCCAAGCCATGCTGAGCACGCCGAGCTGGGCGTCAGCGGGCCACTCGGACCAATCGCGAAAAACGCCCTCGATCCCCAGCTCGTTGCTGGCCAAGCGCTGACGCACGAGTGCGTCGATGTCCAGATCGCTCAGGCGCAACTCAGTAACCGTTCTACACGCCTGGTGTCCGCGCACTGCCAGGGCGGGCATCCCTTTCAGCTTGCGCCATTCCGCGCAGATCCGCGCAGGAGTCGCACGCGCGCCACTGTGATCGACGAATGGCAGAGACAGCGCGCTGGCCTCGGGGTCGATCAGGTTGCCGATCCCGATCGTCACCAAGCCTTTGATGTCGAGATACATCCACGGCACGTAGCCTTCGAAACGCTTACTGAACGTGGGAAATGCGTCGCTCACACTCGAGTGCATCGTTTTCCTCGAAGCTTCGATTCTGACACATTCGTCCCGGTCGCTTCGTAGTCATTTGTCGTATCGTACGAATATCTTGCACCGAGGCACCGTCCGCACTGCACGCTCCGGCTGCCGTGGGGCAGGGCTTTCGCACCGCCGTCGATGCGGGCCTCACCTGAGGGATTCGAGTGCGAATTCCGAGCTCGACTTCCGAGCTCGCCAGGGCGCCTGCGCCGGTACTAATGACCTTCGGCTCGCGCCGCCATGCGTGGTGAGAGGGGGCGCGAGCGATTGGCCATAGACATCACAAAACCATCTGGTATAGTAAACTAGATGGTTTTAGATAGCTCCCCCAGGCTCGACCGCGTCTTTCACGCCCTAGCGCACCCGGCCCGCCGCGCGATCGTCCGCCAACTTTCGCTCGGGGAGCGCAGCCTCAGTGAGCTCGCTTCCCCCTTGAAAATGACCTTCCCTGCAGCCACCAAGCACGTGCGCGTGCTCGAGGCAGCCAAGCTGGTCCGCCGCCGTGTTTCCGGGCGCGAGCACCGTTGCAGCCTGTACGCCGCACCGCTCGAGGACGCCATGCTCTGGACCGAGCAGTTCCGCAAGCACTGGGAGGCCCGGTTCCAAGTACTGGATTCGCTCCTCGATGAGATGAAGGCTGCGGAGCAATCGCGCTCTCGCCGCCCCCCTCGCTGAGCTTCTCGCCGGCGATCAACCCCGTCCCGTAGCCACAAGGATCAGACCATGAATCACACCCCGCCCAAAGGCCTGCAAATCTCCACCCCCACCGATACCACCATCGTCCTCACCCGGACGTTCCAAGCCCCGCGTCGGCTCGTGTGGGAAGCGACGTTCAGCCCGGACAAGATGCGCCGTTGGATGCTGCCTCCCCCGGGATGGACCCTGACCGTCTGCGAGTGTGAACCTCGCGTCGGCGGCGCGTTGAGGTTGGCGTGGAAGAACCAGGACGCCGATCCGTTCATGACGCTCCAAGGCGAGTTCACCGAGGTGAACCCGTACGAGCGGATCGTTCACACCGAAACGATGGCGCTGGCCTCCGGCGAGCCGGTCGGCTCGCAGCTGGAAACGCACGAGTTTACGGAGAAGAGCGGCGTCACCACGATGCGCATCACACAGGTGTACGAATCGAAGGACGCCCGGGACGGCGCGATCGCTTCCGGCATGGACGAAGGCATGGAGGCTTGCTACGTACAACTCGAAGCGGTGCTCGCTCAGCCCGCGTAGGACGGGGGCGTGCGCCGAGCTGCGCGTCGATGGCGAGACCAATTGTCACGCCAGAAGCGCCGAAAACCACGCTTATCAGGTCCAGGCGGCAATCGCTGCCAGAGTTTCGGGCACGCCACCGTAGCCCTGGAAGAACCAGACCCACCACGCGGTCATCATCGTGGAGTGGCCCGCGAGGATGCCGACATGACTCCACATCTCCACGCGATCCGAATATTTGCGAACGTAGCGGCGCCAGTGAAATGCTTCGTCGACCAAGCTGTAGAGCAGTGAGAGTAGTGTCAGGACGAGAGCCGGGATCCACACGTCGTGGCGGTGATGGGCCAGGCAAAGCAACACGCAGCTGGTGATTCCGCAGGCGATGGTGATGCCGTGCACGAGCCCTTCGGCGCCCGATATTTCTGCTTTGTACACCGTGCGATGACCGATGGTATCGACGGCGATGCTGACCGTGAACACGACCGCGCCGATTGGCACCCACCAAGCGATGGCCGGAAACGACACGCCGTACGCGTTACCCAGTAGCATGAAGCCACCGCTGGCCAGGACCAGCCCGAGCATCAAGCCGACCCAGGCTATGTAAACGGCCCAATCGCCGGGCTCGAACTGACGAATTCGCCCGATGTAGCGCGCCAGCTCAGACGGGAAGGATGTCATCGGGAAATCTCAACAGCAGGTCGAACGGCGCTTGGCTCGGGGCCTTGCGAAAGCGGCGCGGCAACTCCCAAGCGGTCATCAGCGCGGCCAGGATCAGTAAGCGCACCTTCTGGGACCACGGAACGACGGCGCGCATCGAGTACGGGTCGTAATCGGCGAGCAGGATGCGCCCGCCGATCGCGGAATAGAACAGCCGCGCCGCGCGGATCGAGAACGCCGCGCGCCAGGGTAAGGCGACAAGCCCTGCGTCGCTCGAGCGGTAGAAGTGAGCCGCCTCGCTCAGCAATCGCCGCGTGACGATGGCCAGCGGCTCACGCGCCGAGCGCGGCAATGGGCCCACGCGCGGGCCGCTGAGCGCGCCCGCGCCACATTCGCGTAGCATCCGCAGTGGCAAGTACAAGCGCCCGCGTTGCCAATCTTCGGCCACATCGCGGCAGATGTTGGTCAGCTGCATGGCGATGCCCAGGTGCGCCGCATTCCTGAGCGCGCGGGTGTCACTCAGCCCGAGCACGTGAGCCATCATCAAGCCCACGACGCCCGCGACGCGGTAGCAATACAGCAGCAGGTCGTCGAGGCTTTGATACCGTACGCCATCGCTATCCATGCGCATGCCCGCCAGTAGTTGCTCGGGGTATTCGCGCGGCAAATTTCGCCGCTGCACGAGCTCTTGGAAGGCACGTAGCCGGACGTCTTGCTGCGCTTCCCCGCGGTACACGGAAGCCAGTGCTCGCTGCAACTTGGCGAGCTCGCCGGCTTGCGTCTGCGCTTCCACGAGGTCGATGCTGTCGTCGACCAGGCGGCAATAGCTGTACAGCACGGCCGCGTCGCGACGTTGCTGCTCGGGCAGCAGCTTGCCGGCAAGAGCAAAGCTCTTGGAGTGGTGCGCCAAGGTACGCGCGCAAATCACCGCGGCATCCTCGGACATTTCGCGCGTTTCCAGTGCCGCGAACGCAGGCGCCGTCACGCTGCAATCTCCTTGCCCAGCTGTTGGGCGATCAGGCTCACGGTCGCCTTGGCAGAGTTGATCACTCCCGGCAAGCCCGCGCCCGGATGGGTGCCCGCGCCGACGATGAACAAGCCCGGAATCTTGGCATCTCGATTGTGGGGTCGGAAGTAGGCGCTCTGCGAAAGCGTGGGCGCGATCGAAAATGCCGAACCTTGAAAAGCGTTCAATGTGCCCTGGAAATCCAGCGGAGTGAACCAGCGTTGCGTGACGATGTGCTCGCTCAGGTTGGGCATGTGACGTTCGAGCGCGCGCACGATTTTCTTGGCGTAGCGAGGCGCTTCTACCGTCCAGTCGATGTTCGCCTTGCCGAGGTGTGGCACGGGGCTCAGGACGTAGTGCGTGCCGCAGCCGGGCGGAGCCAGCGAGGGGTCGGTGACCGTTGGCGCATGCAAATAGAGACTGAAGTCTTCGGGCAAAGCTGGACCGTCGAAGATTTCGCGCAGCAGTGCTTGGTAGCGCGGGCCGAAGATCACGGTGTGGTGCGCTAGGTCGTACGGGATGTCCGTGCCGAAATAGAGCACGAAGAGTGACATCGACCAGTCCGCGCGTTCGAGCCTGGTCGTGGTTTTTGCGGCAGATTCCAGGCCCTGGTAAAGCTTGGAATAGGTGTGGTGCAAATCGGCGTTCGAGACCACGAGCTCGAACGCCCTTTCACCAGCGGCGTCCGTGCGCACGAGGTGCCGCATGTGCGCGCCGTGCTGTTCGAGGCGAATCGAACGCACGGGGGAGGAAAGGAGTAGCTCGCCACCCAGCTCCAGGAATAGCTTGATCAACGCGTTGACCAACGCGCCCGTACCACCGCGCGGGAACCACACACCGAAGCGCCGTTCGAGATAGTGGATGAGGGTGTAGATCGCGCTGGTATCGAAGGGATTACCGCCCACCAGCAGCGAATGAAAACTGAGCGCCTCGCGCAGGTGCGGATCGTGCACGAAACGCGCAACCGTATCGTACACCGAGCGATCCGCGCGCAAACGCGCGAGCTGCGGCGCGACTCGCACCATGTCGAAAAAATGCAGGAAGGGTTTGGCTGCGAGCTCGGTGTAACCCTTCTGAAAGACGCGCTTGGTGTACTCGACGAACTCGCGGTAGCCTTCGGCGTCGCTCGCAGAGCGGGTTGCGATTTGAGCACGCATCTGTTCGCTGTCGCCCACGTAGTCGAAGCGGTCGCCATCGTCCCAAAGCAGCCGATAGAACGGGCTTACCGGCATTAGCTCGACGTAGTCCGACATTTTTCGCCCCGAGAGCGTAAATAGCTCCTCCAAGCATTCAGGCGCGGTAATCACCGTCGGCCCCGCGTCGAAGGTGAAGCCTTGTTGTCGATAGACGTAGGCCCGCCCGCCCGGCTGGTCGCGGCCTTCGAACAGCGTGGTCTGCACGCCCAGTGCCTGAAGGCGAATGGCGGCAGCGATGCCGCCGAAGCCGCTGCCGATCACCGCGGCCCGCGTCTGCCCGTGCTCAGCCGAGGTCGGATCAATCATAACTCTTCTCCAGGCGGGCCAACTCGTGCTCGAGCTCGAGTAGCGCACGAGGCTCTGGCACGGCCTCCGCTAGACGCGCGAGCGCCGCTGCCAGCCGCGCCCGTGCTTGGGTTCGCCCGTGCTTGGCCACGCTTGCACGCAATTGGCTGGCCAGGCGCTCCGGCTGTTCACGGTCCGCAGCCACGGCCCGGCCAAGCTTCTGGATTTTTGCATAGGCGTCTGGCTCCAATTTCTGCGCCGCCCACGCCCACGGCCAGGTCGGGCGCCGATGACGCAAGTCCTCGTAGCCCTTGTGCAGGCGGCGTTCGCTGACGATACCGCCCAGATCGTCCAACATTTGCAGCCCGACCCCGAGCTCACAGCCAAAGCGAGCGATCGCCTCGGCTTTGCCCTGTGGAGCTCCGGCGGCGAGCGCGCCCATGTGCGCCGCGAGCTCGCACAGCTTGCCAGTCTTGAGCCGGGTGACCGCAGACACGGTCGGCAGCACCTCGTCCTGCTCGAGCGCGCTGACATCGACCGATAGATCGAGAGCTTGCCCTTGGTGGCAGGCGAGCAACGTGCAGCTGAACGCGCGGTGCAGCGCGAGCTCGGTGATCGGTGGCAAGGCCAGCCGAGACAATAGCTCGAGCGCCCAGAAGTACAGAAAGTTGCCGGCGTTGAGCGCGCGCGGCAAGCCGTAGCGATGGTGCAGCGCGGGCGCTCCACGCCGCTCCTTCGATTCGTCTTCGATGTCGTCGACGATCAACGAGCCCGAGTGCAGGGCCTCGATGATCAGTGGCAACTCGGCGGGTGGCTCGTAGCTTCTACCGCTCAGCTGCCAGCCCAAGTGCACCAGCCGTGCGCGGAATTCCTTGCTCGGCCGAGCCAAGAAATCCAGCAGTGGGCCAACCAGCGCGGGCTCCCATAGGTGAGTCGGGACGTGGTGCTCGGCGCCGAGCACTTTGGCCAGTCGCCGAGCGCCGAACTCTTCGGGCAGCAGCGTCAGCAAGCTGCAGGGCGCCTCCACCGCCAATGCGTGATTCGTCATTGGAGGAGGCCTTTCGTGATGGCGCGGCCGAGGGACAGGCCATGCGGAGGGCGACCGCACAAGATGCGCGCGCGATCGAAGGCAGTGGTGGACAGCGCATAGAAGCGCGCGATGCTGCGCTCAGGCAACTGGTAGAAGCGCTCCAGCACGTTTCGGCGCGCCTCGGGCGGGACTGCTTGAAACAGAAGGCGATTGAGCAAGCACGCGTAGCGCCGCTGACGCGCATGCTCGCGAGCGAGCACGTCGTAGCTTTCACCGAACAGTGTTTCGGGGGTCGTGCTTGCGACGTGCAAGGCGAGCCGCGCGGCGATCGGAAACGAGTAGCCCGTGGTCGGGTGGAACCAGCCCCCCGCATAGCCCGCTTGCCAGGGTGAGCTGGGGGCCGTCGCGCGAGCGGCCGATGGCAGCGGTAGAACACCGGTTTCTTCGCGAGCAATGCCCGCAACCACCAAACCCAAATCGTGCGCATGAGCGAGCGCGCGATTGCGCAGCAAGCCGACATTCAGCTCCGGACCATCGGCGAAGTAGGTGTCTTCGACCAACACGCGGTTGGGGCCGAGCGGCAACGTGTAAACGAAGCGGAAGCCGTCGTCCTGGCGCACGCTGGCGTCCATCACGATCGGCTCGCTGAGCTCGGTGGGGCTTTCGAGCTCGAGCTCCAGCCCGACGAACTTCTGATAGCCGATGATGTGTTCGCGGGCATGGGCTTCCGGACCGCGGGCGTCGATCACGACCCGCGCGTGCAGGATTTCGCCGTCGTTCAAGGTTGCGCTCGTGGCTTCGACGCGCATGGCAGAACGGCCGAGGATCAGCCGCGAACGCAGCTTGGTCGCAAATACGGCGACGACGTGCTCGGCCAGTCGCTCGCTACTCACCGCCGCGTAGGGCGTATCCAGGCGACGCTCGAAGCTCGGGAAACGTACCGAGTAGCTGTCCCAGCGTCGCACGACGAGCGGTGCCAGCAACGCCTGCCCGGCCTCGGACAGGTCCAAGCCGTGAAAGCACCACAAGTGATTGCCGCCTAGGGTCGCGCCGCGCTCGACCAAACAAACCCGCGCCTCGGGATCGCGCGTCAGCACCGCCAGGGCGATCAGCGCGTTCTGCAGACCGCCGCCAATCAGCAGGTAGTCGAAGACCGGGGATGCCATTGTACAACTTTTGTCAAGGTTTGCCTGCGGGTCACCCCTCTATCTATGAGCCATATCTGGCGCATGTCAATCAACTGTCTAATATTTGTCCAACACTAAGAACAGGCGCAAGCGCTCCACACGGGCCAGGGGGGCGGAATTGCAGAGCGCCTTCAACGAGGCGGTCGAGTGGTCCCCGACCGCAGGCGGGCGGCTCGCAGATGGGTTGCGGCAACCTGCAAAAAACGCACGCGTGCCTGGGCATGATCGACGATCGGTTTCGGGTAGCCCGGGGTGTCGAGCTCCGGAAGCCAGCGCCGCACGTATTCGCGCGCCGGATCGTAGCGCTTGGCTTGCACGGTCGGGTTGAAGATTCGAAAGTACGGCTGAGCGTCGCAGCCGCAACCCGCTGACCACTGCCAGCCCGCATTGTTTTGCGCGTAGTCACCGTCGGTCAAGAGCTCCAGGTAATGTGCCTCGCCGCGCTGGTAGGAAATCAGCAGTTGCTTGGTGAGGAAGCTGGCGGCGATCATGCGCGCGCGGTTGTGCACGAAGCCCTCGGCAAGCAGTTGGCGCGCGGCAGCATCCACGATTGGGAAGCCAGTTCGGCCCTCACGCCAGGCGTGCCAGCTCGCGTCATCGTCGCGCCAGGGAAAGCCGCTGAAATCCGGACGAAAGGGCTGGCTGAGTAGCTCCGGGCGCTGAGCGAGCGTGTGATGCGTGAACTCGCGCCACAACAGCTCGGCGCGGAACTTCTCGACCGCGGCTTCTCGCGCAGAGCTGTTCACCGTCGCGTTGTAGACCGTGCGCGCGGACAGCGTGCCGAACTTGAGGTCTGCCGAGAGTCGACTGGTGCCCTCGAGATCGAGACGCTCTCGGGCCGTATCGTAGCTTTCGAGCGGTCCGGCCAGGAACGCCGCTAGCCGTTCGCGTCCCGCGCGTTCACCGCCGGGAAGCAGGCGCGGATTGCGGGCGATGCCCAGCGACTCGAGCGTGGGCAGCTCCTCGCGTGGTGCAGCCGCGGCCACCTCTTCGGGCAAGGGCGGCAGTCGAACCGGCGCCGCGAGAGGCGACGAAACGTTCACTCGCGCCCTGAATGCGCGCGCGAACGGCGTATACACCGAAAATGGCGTGCCACCCTCCGTGAGCAGGGAGCCCGGCGCCGCCAATGTTTCTCCCTCGAAGAGCTCGAAGGGCACTGCTAGCGCTGCGGCCACGCGTCGATCCCGCTCCTGACCGAAGGGCTCACTCCAGCGATGCGCGAGCACGCGATCGACGCGAAAGCGCGCCGCGAGCTCGGGTACGACGCTCACGCTCTTGCCCGTGGCGAGCACGAGTCGGGTGCCCAGGTGCTCCAGGTTGGCGCGCAGCGCCTGCAGGGACTCGAGCAGGAACTGCAGCCGATGCGGCAGCTTTCTGGCACGTTCCGGCGCAAAAAAATAGGGATCGAGCACGAATATCGGGATCAGCTCGCCGCGCGCGGCCTCGAGCAGCGGCGCGTGGTCGGCAACGCGCAGGTCCTTGCCGCGAAACCAAAGCAAGGTACGCATGAGGCTAGCCGTCGCTTCTTCCAGTCGAGCTCATTTCAGCACCGCTTCCAGGCGTACGGTTCCGCCGCGGTAGGCAAACTTTGCGTCGTCGAAGCTCGGTGGTCCGAAAGTGCCTCGGGCGTTGTTCGACGCGCCGTAGTCCTCCGTCGGTATCGACAGCAGATTCGTGTCGAGCTTGCCGTTGTTGTTCTTGTCGTGAAAGGCCGACAACGCGTAGACGCCGGGCGGAATACTTTCGAAGACACAGAGCGCTGTCGCGCGATCCGCTCGGACCGTCGCCGTTGCGAGTGGAGACTTCAGCCAGCTGGCTTTGCGAAATAATCCGCAGCGCACGACGCCGCCGTGGTCGCGAAGTCGGGTCCGAAATTCGATCACGCCGCCGCTCGCACGCGACTCGGCGTGGCTCGGAGGGGAAAGCAGAATGCTGAACGAGAGCACCCCGGCCAGTCCGAATCCAGCCAACCGTCCGGTCTCCCGGTTATTTAGACAAAACATAGACAGACGTTGACTGTAGCAAATAAAAAGCCAATGTGTACTTAATCAAAGATTAGTCAGATGCACCTGGATCTATTGAGATTATCGATACGCCATGGCTGAGGCTCGCTACCGCATCGGTGCCGCGGCTCGCTTGGCGGGCGTATCCACGCACGCCTTGCGCGTCTGGGAGCGCCGTTATGGTGTGCCGACACCCGGCCGCAGTGAAGGTGGCGCGCGGCTTTACTCGGACGCCGAGGTCGACCGGCTACGGCTGTTCAAGCGAGCGGTGGATCGCGGTCACGCGATCGGGCAAATCGCAGCGCTCGGGCCAGCCGAGCTGGAGCGACTCGCGGGTGGTCCGAGCGCTTTCGCAGTGGGCCGCGCGGAGACCGCCGGTGAGCTGCTCGATGAGCTCATGCAGGCCATTGCCAGCTTCGACTCGGTGCAGGCAGAGCGCTTGTTGGAGCGTGCCAGGGTGCTGCTCTCGGCGCGCGAGCTCGTGCTCGAAGTCCTGGCTCCGCTGCTGGCTCGCGTCGGGCAGGCGTGGCAGAGCGGGGCGCTGTGCACCGCAAGCGAGCACGTGGCTTCCACGCTCGTGCGCGAGCATGCCGGCCGCCTGCTCCGCCAACTACCGACCGAGGAGGGCGCCGAGCTCTTGCTCGTGTCGACCCCCGCAAGCGAGCTTCACGAGCTCGGGGCGTTGCTTGCTGCCGCCATCGCGAAAATTCACGGTTACAACGTGCTTTATCTGGGCCCCAACCTGCCCGCGGCCGAAATTGCGCTGGCCGCGCGTGTCGCGCGGGCGGATCTAGTAGCACTCTCGATCGTAGCGCTCGCGCCCCAGGCGGCGGCTGTCGAGGTGCGCGAGCTTGCGGAAGCACTGCCGCCGGGGGTGGACCTGCTGCTCGGCGGCGCCCAGGCCCATGCGGCCAATCTGATTGCCCAGCGCGACCTCAGCCCGCTCGGCTCGCTCGAGGAGCTCGAGCGCTACCTCGTGGAGCGTCGCAGCCGTGCCGCGCGTCAGGCGCGGCGCGGCGCTTGATGCCGATAATAAGCTCAGATCCCGAGTTGGGTGCAGGCGTCGCGCGTTGCACCGACAGGCGTTTGCCCGCGTCCGGTCGCTACGACCTTGCCGCCCTGTTTACAGATGAACACGTGCTCGACACCGCGCCCCGTGAGCAACTTCTCGATGCCCGGCTTCACCGTACGAGCGGGTTCGGCCTTGGCCCAAAGTTTGAGGCTTGCTTCTGCACCAATCGGGCGGATCGGCGCAATGCGAGTGTCGAAATAGTCAGCCATTCGTTATTCTCCTTGCCCCTCACCATTCGCAGGCGGAGGACTGTTCTACTCCAAGCGCGCTCCATAAGCTCGTCGACAGCGAAATGAGTCGAGCGCGATCGGCTGTGAGTCACCCGACTCTACTGTATGCGAACCGATGCACAGCGCTTGTGTGCGAACCGATGCACAGCGCTCTCTAGCGGGCTTTTTCAACCTCGCGCTACTTGCGAATCCAGGCCGCAAACCCGTGGAGTCCTGGGATTTGGTAGCTCCAGAATGCCTCGATTGCTTCGCGCAAGACGCGAGGGTTTGCACTGTGGGCGAGGATGGCGGCGAGGGTCGTGCGTGTGCTCTCGAAGATGCGCGCGAGCACCAAGCGCGCAGCGGGCGTGATTTCGACTTTTGGGTCGCTCGCGCGGATTTGCTCCAAGGTGCTCTTGAGCAACAGACTCACGAACTTTTCGCCGTACTGCTCATAGGCGCTGCCCTGGGCGCGGTCGAGCAGGACGACGACCGCAAGCCGATGCTCGAGCCAGAAGTCGAGCATCTCCGAACCGTAGTCGCGCTGGGGCGTGAAGCGGGCCTGGGCCGGGATCCGAGCGAGCGCCTGAACCCGGCGCACGAGCAGACTTTCGAACTGGCTGGCCAGCTCGGGCGTGATCGCCGCTTCGAACAGCTCGGCCTTGCTCGGAAAGTAGCGGTACAAGCTGGCGGCGCCGAGCCCCGCTTGCTCGGCGATCGCGTTCATCGTAGCGCCTAGGTAACCGTCGCGAGCGAATACCTCTAGCCCCGCGCTGAGAATGCGGGCCCGAATCTCGGGTTTCAGTACTTGGGGCATCAGCTTTCGGATAAGCGAGGGAATGAGTACGGCGCCCAGCGCTCGCGCCAAGGCTGGGCTGCCTCCAGCTCGTAGGCGAGCGGAAGCAGCGTGTCTTCCCGGCCGACGTTGGCCGCGAAATGCAGGCCGATCGGTAAGCCTTCGGGTGACCAGTGCAGGGGCACGGACATGCCGGGGCAACCAGCGATGCTCTGGATGGGCGTGAAGCCCACGGCTCGCGCGGTGCGCGCCAGCAGCTCGTCGAAGTCGACGAGCGGGGACAAGTGACCCAGCCGCCAGGGAGGCTCGGCCAAGGTCGGTGTGAGCAATACGTCGCAATCGGAGAACGCGGCGAGGTAGTTGCTCGTGCATTGGGCGAAGGTCGCTCGAGCGACGTCTAGGGCAGCCGGACCGCGCTTCTGGAACTTGCGAATCAACGCCCAGGTGAAGGGCTCGAGCTCATGGGGCTGCACCGGCACTGGTCGCATGCCGCCGACCGTGTCGACGATGCCAGCCATCGTCGCACCAGCAACCAAGAAGAAGGCGTCACCCAGCGCTGCGTAGTCGAGCGTGGGTGCGGCGACGGGGCGCACTTCATGGCCGAGCCCGCTGCACAGCGCGACCGCTTGCTCGAATGCGCGCTGCACCTCCGGCTCTGGCTCCGCGCCCAATGGCGTGCGCATGAAGGCGCCGATGCGTAGCCGTCTGGAGCTCGCACCACGGACGTAACCGAGCGTCGGCAGCGGCCCACGCTGCGCCTCGGTGAGAGAGAGAAACAGCGCGCTGTCACGCACGGAGCGGGTGATGCAATGGTCGCTCAGCAAGGCAGCGAAGTCCGATTCGCCGGAGCTCGCCGCGACGCAACGCCCACGGCTCGGTTTGAAGCCGAATACGCCGCACACCGACGCGGGAACGCGAATCGAACCGCCGGCATCGTTGGCGTGCGCGAGGGGCACGATGCCGGCCGCCACGGCTGCCGCGGAGCCACCCGACGACCCCGCGGCCGAGCGCGACAGATCCCAAGGGTTGTGCGTCACGCCCTCGGCCAGCGTCTCGGTACTGCCCAGCAAACCGAGCTCCGAGGCAGCGCTCTTGCCCACGACCAACAAGCCCGAGCGATCGATGCACTCGCTGAACGGCGTCGGCGGCGCGATCGTGTTCTGCGCGAACAAGCGCGAGCCCAATCCCCAACGCAGCCCCGGGTACGGCGTCAAGTCTTTCACCAGCGTGGGCACGCCCTGAAAGGGCCCGTTTGCCGGCGTTAGCGCACGCACGCGCGCCCAGTCCAAGCTGACGATGGCATGAACGATCGGCTCGCAACGCTCGACACGCGCCACGCACGCCTCGAGCAGCTCGTGCGCGCGAAGCTCGCCCCGCGCCACTAGCTCCGCCTGCGCCACGCCGTCCAACCGCGCCAGGAAATTCAGGTCTTTCGCCGCCATTTCGCGCTCCTTTTGTTGAAACGCGATTAGTATATTCGCTTTTCAACAAAGGTCAAGGTGGAGCGCGAGTCCTGGTGCTGACGCGAGCGACGTCTGCGGCGGGTCAGTATTGGTACGCGCCCAGGTCGCAGGGCAGGCTGCGATTGACCCCGCGCTGATCGGTGTGCAGGCAGGTCGTGATGTCCGCAGCGTTCGAGGCGGCGGCCGGGCCTTGTCCGCGCGCCGGGCTGCTGGCGCTGAGCGCGTAGGTTTCGGTCGTGCCCGGTGCGTTGAGCGCAAGCGGCAAGAGGCCGGGGCTCCAGCTCAAGATCAACGTGCTGCCGGCGATGGGACACGTGTAGCCAGGCGTCGGCGTCGAGCTACAAGTGTTGAGCAGGTTCGTGCCGAGACCATAGGCGACGGCGGTGCTTCCGGCAGGACCCATGACGTCGAAGGCTGGCTGACTAGAGTTGGAGTTGCTTGCGACAATCGAGTTGGCCAGAGCCAGAGTGCCGCCATCGACGTAGATGCCGCCGCCGACTTCCGCGCTGTTGTGAGCGAGCGTCGACTGGCGCACGAGCGCGCTCAGCGAACCAGCCATGTACAGCGCACCGCCCTTGATCCGGTTGCCGGGGATATGCGGACGATTGGCTGCGATGGTGACATTCTCGACGTCGAGCGTCCCAACCGAACCGTAGATCCCCGCGCCCATGCCGCCGTCTCTGACCCGGTTGTACGAGATAGTCGAATTTCGGATGCGAGCGTAGGGTAGCCCACTGGTACCGGCCGTGTTCGGGAGCTGGGCGACGGCGCCGCCCTCGAGAGAGGCAAGGTTGTCCGTCAGCGTGCTGTGGTCGATGGACAAGTAACCGTGATTCTGGATCGCCCCGCCCTGCAGATACGCTTCGTTGCTCGAGAACGTGCAGGCGTCGATGATCAGCGAGCCGTTGGTGTTGGTGATGGCGCCTCCGACAAAGCTCGAGGACGGTACGAAGCCCGTGATGGTGAGGCCCTGAAGCTCCAAGGTAACGGCCGGCGCCGCGTTCACGTCGAACAGCGCCTTTCCATTGCTCCCCGATTCAGTGATTGTCGCCGGCGTGCTGCCGCTAGCTCGGATCGTCAGATCGTCGTGAATCGTCAGATGGTGGTGAGCGGGCGAAGGTGGGAAGCCGGTGCCAATGCTGAGGGTGTAGGTGCTCCCCGACACCAGCACCACCACGTCGTGGCCCGGAGTGCCGTTGGCGAGCGAGATTGCGGCGCGCAGCGTGCAATCTCCGCTCGGTAGAGTCGACACGCACGTGGTTGCGCCCGCAGCGAGCTCGGCATCGTTCGTGTTCAGCACCGTGATCGTGAGTGGCCGCACCGGCGGGCGGCACACGCGCGGGAGCAAGCCAGTGGCCTCACGTTGATAGTGGCCAAGGGCAGGCTCGTATTGCGTCACCGTGCTTCCACTCGCATTCTGAAATACGGTCTGGTAGCGGACGCTGTAACTTGGCTTACAGCGCTCCGCGAGTGACGCGGGGACATACGCGCCCGTGTACAGCCCCGTCACCGGGTCCAAGGCGAGCGGCAGGAGGTGCCCGTCCACCTCCGCGGATACGGTGCGCAAACTGACGCCGACCTGCTCGACGGAGGCGCTCAAGGGTTGACTGACGGCGCCAAGCGTCGGTGCCGGCGTTCGATCTTCGATCACCACACAGCCGGAAACAACGCCGGCCAGCGGAAGTACCCCGAGGTAAATGATTCGCATGAGCTCTCTCCCGTTGACGCAGCAACGCCTCTCGCAGCCCGGCGACCCTCCGCCGTGCCCCGCACCACCCCTTGTTCTCTACGCCGCGGCGGTGTCGACCACCATGGTAATTTTGATCTCGCGCGCGAGCCGTACGCCGCGGAAAGTCAGGCTCCAGCCGCGCGTCAGGGTTGGTTCGCGCCCAGGTCGCAGGGCAGGCTGCGGGCGACTCCGCGCTGATCGGTGTGCAAGCAGGTCGCGATATCCGCGACGTTCGCGGCGGCGGCAGGGCCTTGCCCACGCGCCGGGCTGGTGGTGGTGAGCGCGAAGGTTTCGGTCAGACCCGGCGCGTTGAGCGCTAGCGGCAAGAGGCCGGGGCTCGTGGTCAAGATCAACGAGCTGTCGGCGAAGGGGCACGTGTAGTAGCTGCCTGGCGGCGTCGAGCTACAGCGGGAGAACAGGTTCGTGCCGATGCCGTAGGCGGCGGTTCCCACAGGGCCCATGACATCGGAGGACCGCTCACTTGAGGTGGCGAAGTTCGCAACAATCGAATTGGCCAGAGCCAGAGTGCCGCCATTGATGTAGATGCCGGCGCCGTAGGCAGCGGTGTTCTGAGCAAACGTCGACTGGCGCACGAGCACGGTCGCGCCAGCGATGCAAAGCGCACCGCCGTCGAGCACGGAGGAAGAACGCGGACCATTGCCTGCGAAAGTGACATTCTCGATGTCGAGCGTGCCAGCCTCGCCGTAGATGCCCGCGCCCGCCACTAAGGCGCGGTTGTTGGAAATGGTCGAATTTCGGATTCGAGCGTAGGGTAGCCCACGGGTACCCGCCGCGTTCGCGAGCTGCGCGATAGCGCCCCCCATCATAGATTCGTTGTCCGTCAAGGTGCTGTGGTCGATAGACAGGTAGCCGTGGTTCTGGATCGCCCCGCCCCGTATGATGGCTCTGGAAGTGTTGCGCAAGAACGTGCAGGCGTCGATGATCAGCGAGCCGTTGGTGTTGGTGATGGCGCCTCCGACTCCGCCATCGTGGTCTTCGCTCCCGGACGACTGAAAGCCCCTGATGATGAGGCCTTGGAGCTGCAACGTAACGGGCGACGCCGCGTTCACATCGAACAGCGTCTTCCCATAGCGCCCAAACTCGAGGATGGTCGCAGGCGCGCTGCCGCTCGCTCGGATCGTCACATCGTCGCGGATCGTCAAATGGTGAGGCTGCAAATACGACGATGGGGCGCTGGTGCCGATGCTGAGAATGTAGATGCTCCCTGAGCCCAGTACCACCACGTCGGGGCCCAGATGCCGGTTGGCGAGCGAGACTGCGGCGCGCAGCGTGCACTCTCCGCTCGCTAGTTCCGACACGCACGTGGTTGCGCCCGGAGCGAGCTCGGCGTCACCCGAGCTCACTACGGTGATCGTGAGCGGCTGGTCCGGCAACGGCTCTAAACAGGCGCGCGGGATGAAACCAGTGGCTTCACGTTGATAGTGGCCCAGGGCAGGCTCGTATTGCGTCACCTCGACGCCACCAGAATTTTGAAAGACGGTCTGGTAGCGGAGGCTGTAACTGGGCTTGCAGCGGTCCGCGAGTGACGCGGGGGCATACGCGCCCGTGTAAAGCCCCGTCACCGGATCCAAGGCGAGTGGCAAAAGGTGCCCATCGACCTCCGCAGACACGCTGCGCAAAGTGACGCTGGACTGTTCGACGAAGGCGCGCAAGGGTTGGCTGACGGCGCCACGCGCCGGTGCCGGCGTTCGATCTTCGATCACCACGCAGCCTGAAACGGAGCCGGCCAGCAGAAATACCCATAGGGAACTGGTTTGCATGAGCTCTCCCGCTGACGCAGCAACGCCTCGAGCAGCACGGCGAGCCTTCCGCCGTGCCCCGCACCACCCCTGGTTCTCTACGCCGCGGCGGTGTCGACCGCTATGGTACTTTTGATCCCAATCGCGGTTCCGGACGAAGCAACTGGAACCAAGCTCACGCCGTCCGGCAGCTCAGAGCGTTTCTTTCAGACGCTGGATGATCGCGTCGACCGCTGGATTGTAGCCGTAGCTCGGATCGCTTTCCGGAGCGGTGGATTTCATCGACTTCGGGCAAATGGAAGCGACGATGGCGTTGTCGCCGAAATCCTTCAAGACCTGCAGCTCGCGCACACCGGGATAGGCTTTGGCGAAGGTTTGCTGATTGATGTTCGCGCCGCCCTGGCACACCGGGCTGTTCGCGGCGACCACAGCGCTCGAGTTTCCCTCCTTGTCCGCTGAGCAGTCGCAAGCGACGTCGTTGGGCATGCAGTCTTTAGGCTTTGGCAGCGGGAAAATGCATGCGTATTGCAACGCATCGAAGGCCGGAATGTTTTGTTCGTGGCCATTGATTGGGTTGGCCTGTGGATTCGTCGAGCTTGCCGGCGAGATTGCGATGTTGACGATCGGGTTCGTGCCCGTGCGCTGCTCGGTAGTCTCGATCATGAACGGATCCGTTGGTAGCACCGGCGACGAACCGTTTGCCGGCTGGGGCACACCGAGCAGCACGGGCCAACGTCCCCTTTCGAGCAACTGTTTGGCGGTCAGGTACTTGAGCCCCGACCCGTTGAGGGAGGCGTCATCCGCGATGTCCTGCCACGGCACGCCGACGATGCCGACCAAGAAAACGAGCGAGGGATCGCGCGGGGCTTTGTTCGCCCCGCCAGCGTAAAGCGGGTTCGTGACGACCTGACCGGTCGACTGTAGAGCAATGGTCGGGCTCTTGAGAGCGCTTACGTAGCGGCTGGTGTCATAAAGGAGATCGAAGCCAAAGCGCTGGTGCTGGTTGTAGCAACGCAGATTGAGCGAATCATGCAGCATATCCCAGGTGGCGTATTGCGCGCCGCTCGAGATGTTTTTGCAGTTTGCGTCGGTGCTCAATGCGCTGCAGCCGCTGGGTGGGCTAGTCTCAGATTTTGCGCAGGAACGGCAGCACGGGTCGTTGGGATTAGTGGCACACACCGCCGTGGACAGCGGCATGCGATTCGCCGAGCCCACGAACCAACCCACGCTGTCGTCACGGATCGAGCAGTCGTTCTCGTCGGAGAGCATCACGATCGCGACCAGCGAGTCCGGACGCAGAAAGGCTTTGCGCTGAGCAAGCAAGGTTTCATCGCAGCCCACGCAGGCGCCGAACGAGCCGTCGGTGTTCACGGTCAGCGCGGAGCCGCGTACCGTCTGTTGACTCACCAGCTTGACCTCCGCCGGTGGCTCGGGATCGATCAGGAAGCGGTACCAGGATTCGAGCGAGGCTTCGTAGCCGCAGCCATGCTCACCGAGGGAGGTGATCATGTCCTGAAAACCTTTGCTCAAGGCTGCCGGAGCGCTCTCGCCGGGCGGGACGTTGGCCTTGCCCGAGGCGTCCCAGGCCAAAAAGCCGCTGTTGTTCCAGCTGGCCACGCCCGTGCGCACGCTGGCAATCAGGTGAGCCTTGTCGTCCAAGGTGTCCTCGGGGGTTTTTGCGGTCGCGCACACGCTACCGCCGTGGGCGCCTAGGCTGGAGCTGACGATGCCGAGGTGAATGTCGCCGACCGGGCTGAGCTCCGGGGTGCCCTTGCCAGAAGGGCACTTGCCGTTGCTCGAAGCAGCGCCGCTCGGCGTACCGTCCGAGCCCACACAAATGGGGGTCACCAGACGGGCCACCAGGGCAGGAATGGAAGTCTTCAGCACCTCCTGCTTGTCTTGCATCGACCCGGAGTTGTCGATCATGAACAGGATGTCGATTTTGCCATGGCTCGTCGTCGGAGACGCACCACCATTGGCACCAGTTACCGAAGCGCCGCCCGCGCCGCCTGCGCCCGCGCTCGTCGGCCCTGCACCTGCGTTCGTCGGCCCTGCCCCCGCATTCGTCGGCCCTGCCCCCGCATTCGTCGGCGGATCGTTGTCATTGCGCGTCGGATTGACTTTGCCAGCGCATGCGATCATCCACACGGCAGCGCCGAACAACGCCAACGTTCGCAGTCTCGTCGTCATCTTCGAATCAATCCCCGATCCCGAAAGCCAAAAGAACCGCCCGCCACCGATAGCCATTGGCGCAACGGTAGCATGCGTCGACGCTCGAACGATGAGAACGCGAAGCCCAATCGCGTCGGATGCGAGGTTCACTCGCCGCTGGGCGGGAGACCGTGAAGGTGCGTTGATTTCCTACAATGTCCTCGCGCACCGGATGCCGTACTAGTACTCGTGGTGGCCGGAGGTTGCTCCGCGCGGGGAAGCTCGCGTGGCATGGGATCTGCTCTATCAGGTCGGGTATGGGCGCAACACCGGGATGCAGCGAGGATCTGCGAGCCGCTCCCGGGCGCCGCGATCCGGCTGTGCCAAACGCGCGGCCTTCTGGCACAGCTGCCCAGTGCCGAGGACGAGCAGGCTGGCTCACGGTCGGGCTGCTGATCGCTGCAACCAGCTGTGGGCGCGCGGCCGGCGATGGCGAGTCGTTGACGGCGAGCGCTGGCACGTCTGCAGCTAGCGCTGGCGCTTCCGGCAGTGCAGGCGCGAGCGGCAAGCTCGAAGCCGGGGGGGCCGCCGGCTCAATGCCGGTCGGCGGAGCGAGCGGGGTCGGCGGCGCGAGCGCGGTCGCCGCTATGCCGGAGTCGACGTCGTGCACCGCGCAGGCTTCGCTCGCCTCGTGCACCGAACCCTGTGTGCTCGCCTACGCCACTCGCCTGACTTGCCCGGGCCCGGTCTTTGACTTGCAGGTCGCTGACACGGGCCTACTCCTCGAATGGAAGGTTCGGGATCCGGCGCTCAGCTACGAGCAAACCTTCGACTTCTCCGTGCCCGATGCTCGGCTGCAAAGCGAGCGCAGCTTCGGTCCCGACCCTCGGCGTCGAGTGCTCGCTCGCGACGCTACCCGGAACGTGGTGATCGAAGAGAACGAAGGCGGCTTCGCCGTTTCGCCATTCTCCGTTGCTCGGCTTCCCGGAGCAGGCTTTCCTCTAGCGGCTCGGTTCGAGGGCGACACGCTGCGCGTGCTCACGAAGCAGGCAGCGAGTGTCTCCCAGATAGGCGCGATCCGCGAATTGAGCACCGAACGCGACGGAAACGTCGTGCTCGATCGCTCGGTCTATCCATCTGCGCTGGACGCTCGCTTCATTGTGGGGCATCCGGCAAGCGCGCTACTGCTCGTCCGTCCCTCGAACGATCCGGGAGCTCCCCCGCTCCGGTCCAAGGATGCCCCGTACTTGCTGTACCCGGTCGAGGCCCCAGTGCGCGCGATCGCCAATGGCGAGGGTATTGCCGTCGCGACGCCCTTCGATGGGGTGGTCGAGGTGTCCGATCCAGACGGCATGCACCTGCTGAAAAAGGGCAGCGGACCGCCTGCAGCCTGTCCGGGCCGTTTCACGGCATTCAACCCCGACGTGTGCGGCACGGAGCATCCACGGTTCACATCCGTCGAAGTGCGCGACCAGCTCTTGGCGGCGACCGTCGCGTATACCAAGGGCGCGCCGTGGCTCATCAGCATCACGGGCAACGGCAGCGCGGAATGCCGGCTCACGACGTACAACAGTTGCTTCGAGACCTTACCCTGCGATTGCGGTTATGAGCTCGAAGAAGAGCCGCTGCACGCGACACTCGAGCTCACGCGCATCGATCTGCCGGCACTCAGCTACCGCGTCGATCTGGGCACGCTGCCCAGCGCAGGGCTACGCGTCGAAGCCTCCAGCGCGGCTGACGCGGCCGACTTCACGGTGGCCATTGCTAGCCAGGGATCCGTCGATTATCTGCTGATTCGCGGCGAGTAGGCTCGTCGAGCCAGGATTCGCCAAACGCTTGGCACGGTTCGGGTCCGCCGAACGTCGACGGCCTGGCGGGGGGCGAACCGTTCCAGGCTATGCTGCCGTCTCGATGCTCGAGCCTGGAGTGAAGTTCGAACGCTACACGATCGAGGCCCCGCTCGGACAAGGAGGCATGGGCCACGTATACCGCGCACAGGACGGGCGCCTCGGCCGGCGCGTTGCGCTCAAGCTGATCTCCGAGCGCCTCGCCTCGCCCGAAGCTAGCGCACGCCTGGTGAGGGAGGCACGCGCCGCCGCAGCGCTGGATCATCCTAATGTGGTCTCGGTGTTCGACGTCGGCGAGCACGAGGGGGTGCCGTACATCGTCATGGAGCTGGTCGACGGTCGCACGCTGCGCGCGGCGTTGGGCGAGGCCGGCGCGCCGCTGTCCGAGCGCGTCCGCTGGCTGGCCGATGCAGGTCGCGCGCTCGCGGCCGCACACCGCAAAGGACTCGTTCATCGCGACGTGAAGCCAGAGAACGTGATGATTCGCGATGACGGTGTGGTGAAGGTCCTCGACTTCGGCATTGCGCGTCGAGACAGCGTCGCCGACGACCCGGCGACACCCGCGCAGACGTCGGCGCTGCCCACGCTCACGCTCGAAGGGGTCAAGCTCGGCACGCCGCTCTACATGGCGCCCGAGCAGATCCGCGGCGATCCGCTCGACGGGCGCGCTGATCAGTTCTCCTGGGGCGTGGTCGCGTACGAGACCCTCGCCGGACGACTGCCGTGGCGCGGTAGCGACGCGCTGGCGGCGATGGCGTCCGTACTCACCGATCCCGTCGAGCGCGACGCGCTCGACGCGGCCTCCGTGCCGCGAGCGGTCCAGGACGTCGTGCTGCGCGCGCTCAGTAGACGCCCCTCGGATCGATTCGCGTCGATGGACGACGCCGTGCGCGCGCTCGAAGCGGCCGCGCGTGGTGGCGAGCCAGCGGGCGTCCCAGGGCGCAGCGTGACCGCGGCGCAGGTCTTCTCGACGAGCGAGGTGAGCGAGGTCCTGGGCAAGGCCGTCGAGCGCCAGGCCCAGGACCAGGGCTCGCCGAAGCTCAGCTTCGACGACCTGCTCGCGGTCGCAGCGGAGGTCGGCATCGACCCCGACTCCCTGCGCGAAGCCAGCCGTGCCTTGCGCGCCCGTAAGCAGTCCGACTCGCTCGCGCCCGATCGCGGGAAGCGCGACGCCTGGCTGCGTCGCCAGCGGCGCAACTTCGGGCGACACGCCGGCGTCTATCTGATCGTCAACGCCGCAATCCTCGTGCTCGGATTGCTCATGCTCAGCTTCACCCCCTGGTGGATCTGGTTCTTGCCCGCCCTCGGCTGGGGCAGCGGTCTCGCCATCCATGGCTTCATGGCGCTCACCGCCAACGAGGACGACTTTGCCGAGCACGAACAGGGCATGCGCTGGTGGGAGGAGCATCGCAGCAAACAACTGCAGCAGGCAGCAGGCGAGCGGCACGATCCGGCAGCTCCGCGCGCGCGCATCGTCGTCGGCAGCGAGGACGAACAAGACAGGCTCCGCATCGCGGCGGACACGCGCGGGGCTGCGGAGCAGGAGGCGGAGGAGGTCGAGAGGCGGGCAGCCGAGCAGCGGCAGCGTTGATGCGCGTTTCGCGTGCTCAAGGCCTGATTCGCAGCGCCGTCAAGGTGCGCCGAATGGTGTCCTCGACTTGCTCTTGCCCGATCGAGCCCAGGAAAGTGACGTATTCTGCGAGCCGCGTTCGGACCGCTCGCCCTGCCTCGGAATCATCCTCGAGCAGCGCCGCGTCGCGATCGCTCAGATCGAAGTTGATGAATCCGCGGCAGCGGGCTGCACCGCACAGGCACGGGTCGCGGCCGGGCTCATTCTGGGTCACCCAGCCGTAGAAGATCGTGATCTCTTCCCCAGGGGCAATGGCTCGGGTGCTTTGGATCCGGCCCTCGCGATCGGAATAGATGGCCGCGTTCGGATTGCAGCTGTGATTGCACAGCCAGCCACCCGGCACACTGGTGTCGGGAATGATCACGGTCCACTGTTCCGAAAGCAAGGTCAGCTTGCTCTGAGAGGCCAGCGTCGCTTCCGGATCTTCCACGTCGAGGCGTCGCTGTTTGGGGGCGTACGGCACAATCACCTCGCCCGCTTTGAAGGCGCGCTTGGCGAACACGCCGCGGCCCGCGATGCTGCGTTCGCGAAACTCCACCGGTGCGAGGCTAAACTTGGACTTGTACGGCTTGGGCATGGGCGGTTCTCGATCGCGCCGCGGGCTCGAGGAGGCTTCGGCAAACGGTAGCGTCGCGGACAAAGTCAGCGCAATCACGACGTCGGGCCGGCCCGACCCGACCCGCCGCACGTCCGTCGCAGTTGCGAAAGCGCGAAATTCGGGCAACGGTAGCGTTCGAGCCCAAAGCCGATCGAATCCGAGTGTCCATGCGTAACCGCTTTTTTTCCAGGGGATGGCCGGCGCTGGCAGCGACTTTGCTGTGCCTACCCGGCTGCAACAAGCCCAAACCCAACGCGCCGACCCAAGACTTCGCGCAGCGCTACCGGTGTCCGGTAAAGACCGTGGAGTCAGCGAAAGAGGGCTCGGATCGGATGCGCGTGACGGGCTGCGGCGAGAGCGAGCTGTACGTGCGCCGCTGCGGGAACCGCGGTGGCGCGATGCCTCCAAGCGACGCGCACCAGCCCATCACCGAGCAAGAGGCGAGGGTTCCGCGGACCGCTCCACCGCCCCTCAGCGAACAAGGTTGCGCCTGGAGTCGCCAGCAGAAGCTGCCCGATCCGCCAGCCGGGAGCGCCCCAGCGCCGAAGTGGCTCTCCGAGCCATAGCCCAATTCGCAAATTCCTGGCGGCGCATTCGCGAAAGGCGGGTCACATTCTCGCACACAGTGACTCACTCGCATGCCTGGGCTCGTCGTCTGCTGCTGCTGCCAACGCTCTCGACACTGCTGTTTCAAGCTTGTGCAGAAAACGGACCCCGAGCACCAGGAGCGAGCGGCAGCGCGGGCTCGGGGCAACTCGCCGGTGCTAGTGGCAGCGCGGGCTCGGGACAGCTCGCCGGTGCTAGTGGCAGTGTGGGCGACGAATTTGGCAGCGCGGGCGTCGCTGGAGACGGCGGTGCCGGTGCCGGCGGTGACGTGGCTGGCGCCGCTGGTGCGCCCAGTGCGGCCGGTGCAGCGGGCTTGGCCGGCGCGGAGCCCGACCCAGCTGACGTGATCGAGACAGGGCGGACCAGCGTCACGCAGACGGCGCGCCCCGCGTACGGTGCTCTGCTCGCGACTCAGGATGGTGAGCGCAGCTACGTCCTCGAGTCTCGCCGCGATGTCGAGGCGGGGCCCTTTGGGCTGCCCTGGCGCAGCCGTTTTCGGCTGGCCGCGTACGATCACGGGGAGCTGACCTGGGCCTTCACGGCAGACGCCGACGACGTCATCGGCGACGTGGTCGTTCATCCATCGGGCGAGCTCACGCTTTCGCTCGAACGTCACCCGCCGGAGAGGAACGCCGATGACCTGGTGAGGCTGAGTCACGAGGGGCAGGTGATCAGCGTCACCACGCTAGCTTCCCCACTCACGATTCCGACGACTGACTACGGGCCCAAAGACCCGCAGCCATTGTTTGCCATGAAATCGACCTTCGCCGACGCGACGGGCGCCGGCTGGGTTCGTTTGCTGGCAGAGGGCGAGGGGCTCGTGGTCGCGTTCCTATCGCTCGCCAATTCACCGAACGATGGCCCCCTGTCCAATCGCATCGCGCTGGGGCTAGAGGTCCTCGATTGGAAATCGAAGAGCTATGTCGAGCGTTGGGCGCGTGTCGTGGAAGGCTCACACTTCGCCCAGCCGACCGCTTGGACGTACGACGAATTCCGTTGGACCGAGCAGGCAGTCCGCCCGTTTTTGGCTCGCGATGACTCGTCCGGCGATCTCTTGGTCGCTAGAGCTTGGAATCAAACGCGCTGTCAGGCCAACGTCGCGGCATTCGCGGAGTCGACGAGCAGCGAGTGCATCTTGCGCGCGCCCAGTCCGCAAGAGAACGAGCTCTTGCCCTTGGCCGTAACGCGCTTCGATGCGCAGGGCGCGCGCCGCGGCACACGCGTCTTGTGGCCGGACCCAGATGCGGCAGAACAAGTCGCGTTCGCGCTGGCGGCGCGAAACGGGGAGTTGGCCGTAGTGGGAGCCGTCGTGCGCGAGCTGCCCGACGGCAGTAAGAAGACGTATGACCCGAATGCCTACGTCGACTACGACGGCTACGTCTCGGTGTACGACGCCGACGGTACGCAGCTCCGGCACCACGACTTCGACCTCGGTCGCGGTGATGTGCTCGCGGGCATGCGCTGGCTTTCGGACGGGATCGTGGCGGTAGGCGCCGCGGATTGGGATCGCTGGCAGGGCGGCATGAGCATCTCCCGCGGGTCCAACCCCTTTTTCGCGTGGCTTTCGCAAGACGGAACGGATGCGCGCGTGCGGCCGATCGCCCTGGGCAATGGCTCGCGTCACTGGAACCTGCACGACGTCATCGAGCAGCAGGGCCGCATCGTCGGCTACGGCTTCTCCGATGCGCCCATGACTCACTCCGCCGACGGCGGCAACACCGCAGCACGAACCTTCGGGACGCTCAGGATAGAGCTCGAGTGAGCACCTTGGGGAGCGCGCGGGGTCGACTCCACCGAGAGCCGACGCGCGGCTCAGCGCCGCGAGCGCAGCGCGTCGAGCACGGCGAACTGCACATCGCAAAGCTCGGCGTCTTTGAGGATGTGCGCTGAGCTCGGTTCGACTTCGAAGCGGTCGCGCGCGCGGCCCTCGACGGTGCGGATCTCGCAAGCCATGATGCGCATGCCTTTTGCGTGCAGCGCGCTGCTGACGGCGTGCAGCAAGCCGTCGGAATCCGGGGCGTCGACTACCAGCAGGTAGCAGCCGTCGCTGAGCGATTGGCGCTCGAAGTAGACGCGCGTGGTCGGTTCGGGGTCGGCGGGTGGCACGCTGCCGCTCAGGCGGTCGCGATGAGCCAGATCGTCGACGATGAGCTCGCTCAGAGACTGGGCGAATGCCTGCAGCTCGTCCCCGTCGAGCAGGGCCGCGACGCCGTGGGGACCGCGGAGCGCGCGCAGTTCCAGAAAATCGACGGCTTCGACCCGATTCTTGCCCAGCTCGCGGCAGAAGGCGCGCGCGCTTTGGATGGCCATGCCTTGCACGAGCAGCGCGTCGGTCACGAGCGCGAGCAGTCCGGGTCGATCCTCGGCAACCACGCACAGCAGCGGGCCTTTTGCCGACTGCCACAACTCGACGTGGACCGGCTGGGCTCCGCGTCGAGACACGATGGCAGCGTGCTCGGCCGCCTCGCTTTCGCCATAGAGACGTTCATAGGCCGCGGGCATGGTAGCGACGAATTGGTTCATCTGAGACTCAAGCCATAGCGGTCGCAACATGGCTCGCGAATGTCGTCAGTGTTTCGGGACGCGACGCCCGGAAACACGAAGGCACCCCCAGGGCTGCGCATGTCACGTGTCGCAGGCAGTCGTACCCCCGAGGACGGCGTGTAGGCGCATCCGGCCCCAAGCGTGACCGAAAAAGTGCCCCAGCGGTTTCGAGGCTCGAGCCCGTCAATCGACGCTTTGCCGGTCACGCCCCGGGGCTCAGCCGCCTAGACAGGTAAGCGACACAATCACCCCCAATTAGGAGAAGAATCATGTTCACGAAGAAGATTGCCACTGTTCTCATCCTTTCAGCCGCCACGGTCCTGCCCGCGTTCGCGTTTGCCGCGCCGTCGGACTCGGCCACTCACTGCATTCTGACGCAGCACCGGGTGACGGCGGTCCAACCCCTGAACGCGACACAAACCAACGGTCGTAGCAGCACCGTGCAGCTGGTCGGCGCGCGCGTGCTCGTCGAAGCCGAGCAAGGCCTGACTGCCGAATGGCTCCAGCTCTCAATTCAGCGCCACATGGTTCAGATGGGCAGCTCAGGGATGAAGAATTGCGCACTCGACGCCAAGGACGTACGTGTGTCCGTCAAGTCGACGGGCTCGGGTTTCGCCATCGAGATCACCGGCAAGGACGCGAGCCAGGCACAAGAGATCCTGCGCCGTGCCAAGCTTCTCGTCGGATGACGCTGAGGTCGTAGCCTGGCTGGCCATGATCAGATAGCGTGCCGGTTGGCGCGCACGTCATGAGCACCGAGCCGAGACCCCAGCTCGATTCTCTTCTCGTCCAGTTGGCCGACGGAGAGCGAGCGGTCTTCACGCAGGTCTTCCGCATCCTCTGGCAACCCGTGCATCGATTGTGCAGTAGCATGCTCAAGAACGATGCCGACGCCGCAGACGCGGCTCAGCAGGCACTCGAGAAGGTGCTGACCCGTTGCGGCGAATACGATCGCAAGCGCCCGGCGCTGCCGTGGGCGCTCGCGATCGCTGCCTGGGAATGTCGAACGATTGCCCGCAAGCGCACGAGGCGCCGCGAGGTTCCAGAGGATGAAGCGCCCGTGCTGGGCTCGGGCTCCGAAGAGGAACTGGCACAACGGGAGCTGATGCTCGCAGCCATCGACGCCCTGGGCGAGCTTTCGGAGCAAGATCGTGAGGCGCTCGTGGCAACCTTCTGGGAGGAAGCGACGAACGTAACCGGCGCAACGTTGCGCAAGCGCCGCGAGCGAGCGCTCACCCGCCTGCGCGACACCTTCAAGAGGCTCTATGGACTCGATTGACCTCAGCCAGATCGAGCGCCGCGCACGGCGAAAGTACGAGTGGGCTCGCGCTCGTCGGGCCGTCTTGGGGTTTGCGCCATCGCTCGTGCTGATCGCTGTCGCTGCGTTGCTGAACAAGCACCACGTGTCGGCCATCGCGTTCGGAATAGCGCTGTTCGTAGTGGGTAGCGGCCTGCTTTGGTACGGTCGTGACGTTCGGCGGGCCGTTTTGCCCGGTCTGGCTATGGGCCTTTTGCCCCTAGCAGTCGCGCTGTGCGTCAATCATGTCGGACACGCTTGCCTGGGCGATCGCTGCATGACGCTGTGCGTGCCGGCGTGTGCGGTCGGCGGACTCGCTGCGGGCGTCGGCATCTCGTTCATCGGCTTGCGGCGGAAACAGGGTTGGCCATTTTGGGTCGGAGCGACGCTGCTGACGCTGCTGACCGGGGCAATGGGCTGCTCGTGCGTTGGGTACGGCGGCGTGGCTGGGCTCAGCGTTGGCTGCGCAATTGGGCTGCTCTCGGGTCTCGTGCAGCGACGACTACGCCACTCGCGCTAGCCATGTCGCGAGCGTGCTGCCCAAGGCGAAATCTTGAACCTACAGCGTAGCTGCCGTTCGCTGCAAAACGCGCGGCGAAGCCTTGCGCAACGCCGGACTGACAGTAGCGTTACGCGCATGAATTGGCTGGCTGCTCGGCTCTGTGCTTTGACCATTGCGAGCCTGCTTTGCTTGCCGGCGTGCGGCGGTAAGAGCGGTAAGACGAGTGCAGTCGAAGGGCGCGGTACAGCTGGCGGCCCGAGTCAAAACGGCGGCTCGAGTGGCGGCTCGAGCACCCCGGGCGCCGGCGGTCCCGGATTCAACTTCGAATGCGACGAGACGGTGCCCGGCTCGCCCTGCAACCCCGATACGCCCGTGCCCGCCGGCTGTGGCGACGGCAAGCTGACCGAAGACGAGGCTTGCGACGACGGCAACCTCAACGACGGCGACGGCTGCCAGGCCAATTGCTTGGCGACCCAGCCGGGCTTCTCCTGCAGTCCCCCGGGCAAGCCCTGCCATGAGCTGGTGATCTGCGGCGACAAGATCGTCGGCTCGTCCGAGCAATGCGATGATGGCAACAAGGTTGCTTCCGACGGTTGCTCGACGGCGTGCAAGTTCGAGACCGGCTTCAAGTGCGATGGCCAGCCGAGCGTATGCACGCCGACGGTTTGTGGTGACGGCAAGAAAGAGGGCGCCGAGAGCTGCGACGACGGCAATGCGGTGCCGTTCGATGGTTGCTCCTCCACTTGCCAAACCGAGCCTAAATGCCAGGGCGACGGCTGCACCTCCGAGTGCGGTGATGGCCTCTTGATCAACGAGGAGTGCGACGACGGCAACACCAAAGACGGCGACGGCTGCTCCTCGGCTTGTAAGAAGGAGGGAGGCTTCGAGTGCTCGCAAAAGGCAAACTGCGAGAAGATCAACGACGCTTGCATCCTGCGGGTGCCGGTCGTCTACCGTGATCTCACCGACAAGCACCCGGATGTCGAGCCCACCTGCACGGGGTCGGGGGCACCGGCTGGTACGGAAGCAACGCCCAAGCTCGTGGATACGAAGCTCACGAACGGCGTACCGACCGCGACTGCGGCCGCCAAAGCCGCATGTATCACTTCATTGGACACTTGGTACTCGGACAAGGGCGCGCCCGCGATCGTGCGTGACATCGTGCTCTTCGACAACACCAAGGGCGGCTACGTCAATCGCTACGGCGCGATGGGCGAGCAATGGGAATCCCAGCCCAAGGTCACCGGGCGTTTCTGCGGCAACGGCGACAGCATGTGCATCGCGGCGCCGCCGAGCTTCTCCGGCTGCGACTTCGACCCGACCGTCGAAACCTGCTTCTATCCCTGCCCGCCGAGCATCGGCGGCATGACGGACTCGTGCGCCGGCGTGATCACCACGGCTGCCAAGAAGTACGACGGCACGCCGCTGTTTTTCCCGCTCGACGATCAGAAGAAGAACGAAACCTGGATCGACGCCAAAATACCGACCCAGTACGGCTACAACTGGGAATTCGAAGACCAAGTCATCCCGGTGTTGGGAGCCGCGCACGTAGCCGGCAAAAAGGCGCACAACTTCCACTTCACGACGCAGGTCAACTACTGGTTCAAGTACGACGCCAAGACCACGGCCCGGCTCGACTTCACCGGCGACGACGACGTATGGGTGTTCGTCAACGACAGGCTAGCTGTCGATCTCGGCGGCGTGCACCAGCCGGTCGACGGCAGCGTCAGCGTCAGCATGGCCACGGCGGCAACCTACGGCTTGACCGATGGCCATGTGTACAAGCTGAACGTCTTCCACGCCGAGCGAAAGAAGGAGAGCTCCAGCTTCCGGCTCACCCTGGCCGGCTTCGATACCGCGCGCAGTGAATGCACGCCCATCTGCGGCGACGGCATCGTCAGCCTGGGCGAACAATGCGACGACGGCGTGAACGACGGCGGCTACGGCGAATGCGCGCCCGGCTGCCTAATCGGACCGTACTGCGGCGACGGCATCACGCAAGAAGGCGAATCTTGCGACGACGGCAACCGCCTCAGCCACGACGGCTGCAGCTCCAGCTGCCGCGTCGAAGCCGTCAAGTAAGCAAGGGCTGGACGCTCTGCGCGCTCGAGGTCAATCGCGCGGAGCTCGCGTTTCGGTCCGCGACGGCTCCGCGTACAGCCAATCGAGCGCGGTCCCCAGCGTGGCTTCTGGGCTATCCCCCATCGCGCCGTGGCGGGCGTTGGGCAAGGGCAGATAGCGAGCGCGTCGGCCAGCGGCGAGGAACGCTTTGCTGCTGGCTTGCATGATGTCCTGGCGATCGAGCGTGCCCGCCATCATCACGGCGGAGCGGACCCCGAGCCCATACGGCGAAACCTTCGTGGGGCCGGCGATCAGAATCAAGCGCGTGTATCGAGCAGGCCACTTTCGAGCCAAGGCTTCGGCTCGATTGGCTCCCTGCGAGTAACCAATCACGGCGACGTCCGCGATCGGATCGACAAAGCCGAGCGAGTGGAATGCGGAGACGATGCGCGCATCCAGAGCGGCCGTATCGAGCGACCACTTGGCGAGCGGCGTGCCGTCGCACGCCCGATCGCCCTGCGGGGCAATGAGAGTCCCGTGCCGAGCAGCGCTATGCGCAAACGATTGCGCATAGCCGAGCCCGTGACCACAGATGCCGTGGATGAACACCAGCTTACCCGGGCCTCGCGGCTCGCCCCGCAGTACGAACACCGGAGGCGTGCCGTCGTCCAAGGGCTCGACGCGCAGGTAGTCCGGCGAGCGGCCTCGACTCGCCGGCGTGCGCGCCCCTGCGGGGGCAGCAGGGCGCTCGTCGTGCGCGGCCGCCTTCAGCCAGGCAGGGACGCCACAATCTGACGGAAGACACACGAAGCATGCGGCGAGCAGAGCGGCCCTTGTCATGATCGCCGCTGGGTCTTGCAAAATGCAGGCCTCGAGCTGCAATGCTGGACTATGAGCGCCCCCTTAGCACGCCGCCGCATGCGTCGGCAGCTGAGGCGGGGAACTATCTCACGGCAGCTGCACGGTCGTCATCGAGTACGGTGCCACGTTGATCACGAACGAGGACCCCTGCACGCGCTTCGAGCTGGTTTGAATCGAGGTGTCGTGCTTGCCGTAGCTAAATAGCCGCGCGAATCCGTGGGCCGACGCGCCGCTCACTTCTACGGTCACGCGATATGCTTCGCTCGGGCTCTTGTTGATCAAGAGCACGTGGATCTTGCCGTCGACTTGCTTCACGGCGTGAACCGAAACGAGCGGCGTGGACGAGCTGACGCCGAGCGGCTGGCTGCGAGCCGAGTGCCCCAAATACGCGAGCATTCGCAGACCGTAGTACGCCGGCAACGGCGTCTCGGCCGGGGGCTCCACTACGCCGTTCGCCGACGTCAGGCCACGTGACAGAACACCGTAGTCTCCGAACGCGTAGTTTCCGTACAGGGCAGGGTCGGCATTTCCGTCGAAGGGACTGTTGTGAATGGCCCACCAATCCACGCTCGATACGCCGTTTTCGAGCCAGGTCATCACCTGATCCGTCAAAAACAGCGCGTTGACCAGGCTGGTCGTCTGCTTGCCGGGGTTGTAGGAGACTGAATTCGTCTCGGTGACCATGATTTGTACGGCCTTGGCGTGCGCCCCGCAATGCAGCGCAAGCGTGGACTTCAGGCTGGCGATCATGCTCGGGATACTCGGCGTGTAGCTGACAGCGGTGGCTTGACCATTTTGCGGTGAGGCCAAGAGATCGGCGTCGGATTCAGCGGTCGGCCCCTGCGCGTACCAATGAATGCTGACGAAATCGAGCGCGCCGCAGGCCACGGAAAGCACGGTATCGTTCCAGGGTTCGGGTGAGTCGGCGTTGACCTGCCCATCGGGCCAATTGCCCGGTGCGGTGAGCACGGCGCCGATGCGAATGGTTGGATCGACTGCTTTCATCGCCTGGCTGTAGCTGACGACGCCCTTCGCGTAGGTGGTCGGATCGTGGGCCTTGTGGTTGACTTCCCAGGTCGCGCCGTACGTTCCGTCGCCATACAGCTCATTACCAATCTCCCAATAGCGAATGTCGTAGTCGTGACCGTTGGGGCTTGCGCAGGGATAGCTGGGGACCGGGCCTTGATAGCGGCGACCGCCACGGTTTGCGTAGCGTACCCAGTCTGCGGCTTCCTCGGCAGTGCCAGAACCGTAGTTGACCGTGATCATCGCGCGCGCACCGGTGTGCTTGGCCACCGACATGAAGGCGTCGAAGTTCGCGCTCGGATCCGTGCCGCCGACGGCCGGATCGTCGGCGGCGTTCGAGAGCCAATGATAGTTGTCCGAGACTGATCCTCCCGGATAGCGCATGAGCTGGATGCTCGCGTCTTCGAGCAGCTTCGGCACGGCGCGATCGACCAAATTGCTGTCCCAAGCGGCCGCGTTCGCGCCGACCGCGATCGCCGACAAGACACCCAAGCTCGTTTGGCCATCCACGCGGGCCGTGCTGGGTGTGCCGGCAGCCAGCGCCAGCGAGTCGGCGCTTTCCAGTCCCAAACCCGAAGAGCCGACGTCTTCGCCGGGTGTCGTCGGTCCGACATCGGCACAAGCAGCCAAGGAAATTGTGGCCAGGATCGTGACGCCAACAAATGCAGTCCGAAATAGTCCCATGACAGAGCCCCTTCCGTTTGTAGAGAGCTTCGCTGATTCCTCGCGAGCGGAACTGCCCGCGACGAGGCGAAGTTGCGAGCGACGCACTAGGCGTTGCCCTTCCACAATGGGCTCGACGCGGGCTCTGGATCGCAGAATCCGCACTACCCGAAAAAAAACTCATGCCCCCTTGCGCCAAAGCGCGGGATTGCGTTGCCCTGTCCCTTGGTCTCGCTACGGCTTACTGCCCCCACACTGCGTGAACTGCCCGGTCAGGGCGACCAAGCTGAGTGCCTTGAGCATGCGCGGGAAGTAGTTGGCTTCGGCACTGCCCTCGGTAACCGGAATGGCCAGCAGCTCGCCCGCGATGTCATTCACGGTCGCTTGATCGAGCGTCATCGCGCCCACGGCGAAGGGGCCGATGGTGATGGCGCTGTGCGCATCCCAGGTTGCGGCCTGAGTGTCGGGCGTGCCGTCCAAGTTGTACCACTTCACCAGCTTCGTGATGTCTTGAGTCTTGACCCACTGCGTGACCTTGTCGGTCCAAGCCTTGGCCTTGGGAGCCTCGAACCACAAGTAGTCGGTCGCGATGCGCCAAGGCGTGCGAGCGGCATCGGAACCGTACGAGTCTGCTCGCTTGTAGGCATTGAAACAGTCGCTCGTGGCCGAGCCGCCGCTGACCGAGCCCCAATTGCGCACGAGTCCGGTGCTCGAATTCGACGCTTTCGCGAGCAGCTCGTAAGTGTCTTCCGCAGCCTTGTTCCAGTAGTCCGCGTCCGCCGGGACGTGCTTGGCAAAGGCGCGGTAGTAGGCCGGAGCCAAGTAAGAGTAGTTGATGCAGCCACTCCCGAGGTCATTGAACCAGCTGGAGTCGCCCGGCTGCAGCACGTGCAGACCGTTGACCTCCATGAACATGTTCTTGCGGATGGCGTTGATCACCGGAGTGGCCTCGTCGCCATAGCGAGCGTCGCCCCATTTGCACTTGGCCATCAGTAGCGACATGGCCAAGTCCAGATCCGCATCGGACGCCGAATTGTCTGGGGAACCGCTGTATTTGGTATCGCGGTGGGCGTCGCATCCGTAGCGCAACCAATGCATCAAGCCGTTGTCGTCGTGCATTTTCTTGGCGTAGGCCAAAAGCCCATCGAAGGCGGCGCGATCCCCATAGCTGACGGTCAGCAGCATGCCGTAGCCGATGCCCTCGGACACGCTGGCGTCGGGGCGATCGTTTTCCCAACGCACACGCCACACGCCACCCGAGCAGTCTTCGAGATGTGCCGCCTTCCACGTATCGTAGGCGGCGCGAGCATCGCTGTTCGTGACGTTGGTCGGCGCGAAGCCAGGCCCCGTGTAGGTCGGCAAGCTGCCGCCCGAGCCGCCCCCTGCGATCGAGCCCGCAGCGCTGCCGCCCGCTCCGGCCCCGGCCAGCGCGGGACTGCCTGCTCCGCCGCTGACGGCGGCGGTTGCCCCAGCCGTGGCACCGCTTTCGGAGGAGCGCCCAGCGGTACCGCCGGAGGCCATGCCGGCCGCGCCGGGAGTGAGGCTCGATTCGTCGGAAGGCGAACTGCAGCCGAGTAGCGTCGAGGCCAAGACGAGGATCAGTGGAATTGCAGGATTCAAGCGAGTTCTCCGCGACACAGCGGCGGGGCCAGTCGTCGCAACGGGCTCACTCAGAGTAGTGCGCGTCAAACTCAAGGCAACCGCTTTGATCTTCTTGCAGGCGCGAAAATTGACGCATTCCGCTCGGGAGCTGCTCTGATTGCGACGTGTCCAGAATCGCGATCGCCGCCATGGGGTGACTCAATCGAGCGATCGGCGTCTCGCCCGACGCTTGGCCCATCGACGAAATTGCTGACGGCAACGTCAACATGAAGTGAAGTCGAGAGACCCAGGGCGGCGCGCCACGATCCGCCTGGGACCCGCGGCCGAGGTAGGGCTGTGGGTGATGCACGCGCCGCTCGCGCGCGTGACGAAGGTCGACTTCGAAGCGCGCACTGCAGACGGCGCGTTGCTGTTTACGCTCGCCGACTTCCTTTCGACGACAATCGCGGTGAGGTGGTGCTGGCCTGCCAGGTTCACTACCGCGCCTTGTCAGCCGCCCGGCGGCGGCACGGCACTGCTGGGACTCGCCCGAGCCCTCGGGGCGTGAGCTCCAAGCATCACCCTCGTGGCCTAGAAATACCACTGGCGCGCACGCGGCCGAGCCGTGATATCTTGAGAAGAATGACGGCGGACAATCGGGGACGTGCGGGCCAGTTGAGCGTTGCTGGCTTCGTCGTGGCATTGGCAGCAAGCCTTCCTGCGGGCGCTCAGGTGACGCAGACGGACGCGGCGAAGACACCGCTACCGCAGCCAGTCGGGCGAGCAGAGGCTGACCTGATCAACAATTCCTGGGCCTGGAACGAAAGCACGATGGTGAGCCGCGACCCTCTGGGCGTGAACCTGAGCCCGGCCTGGAGGTACGGCGATTTCTATGCCCCGCCCACGTATCCGCAGTTCGTGACCGGAGACGCGATCACACTCGCTGGCCTGTTCAAGTGGCGCAAAGAGAGCATCGACCCGGTACTGAACGCCGCGACTGGCCCCGGTTACTTCTCGGCCAAGTGCGGCTTCAGCGGGCAGTTGTTGCTGCAGGGTGGCAACTGCCAAGCACAATTGGCCTGGTACAACGTCACCGATTCCAACAGCAAGACTCCGCCGAGCGCGGCGGAAATCTACCCCTTCGTCAGCGGAAAGCCGCAGGATCAACTCAACTGCGTCGAAGCTGACGGCAAAACACGCAAGACCGATGGCTTCTGCCCGCTGGCCTGGGACAACCGCGATCCGCGCGATCTTTCGGTGACGCGCTGGACACCGAAGCAGTTCGCGTCGGGCGAGCTCTCCAAGGACCCGCGCTACAAAGGCGGCTACGTCGCCTTTGTCATGATCGGCGATGCTCAAAGGTGCCCGCAGACCAAGTACTCGATGTACGCGCACAACCAGCAGAACGCGAGCGGCGTGCCGTGGGTTACCACGCTGCTCTACCACTCGACCGTGGATGACAGCGGCTTCTACCTGGCCTTCGAAGACCAATCGATGTCGCCCTCGGATTGGAAGAAGACCCCGAGCGGCGCGAGCGGCGCCGACGGTGACTTCAATGACTCGGTGTTCTACGTATCGGGTCTGACCTGCGCAGGAGGCAACCTCCCCTGCGACACGGGACAGTTCGGAGCTTGCGCGATCGGGCACACCGGTTGCGCGGCTACGGGTGAAACCGCGGCCTGCCTGGCCACGCTGCCCGCCCGCAAGGAGAGCTGCGACAACGTCGACAACGATTGCGACGGCGTGGTCGACAATGGCGCGGGGCTGTGTCCGGACGCCGACAAGCCCATCTGCTTCCGCGGCGAATGCCTCGGCAGCTGTAAGACTGGCGCATTTTCATGCCCGATTGGCTTGCTCTGCAACGCCGGGGGCGACTGCGTCGACCCCAGCTGTGCGGGCCTTAGCTGCAAGCCAGGGACCACGTGTAAGAACGGCGCTTGTATCGACGAGCCGTGCGCGGGCGTGCTGTGTCCGTACGGCACGCAATGCGAGCTCGGCCGCTGTATCGATCCCTGTGCCGGGGTGAGCTGCTCGAGCGGGCGCGTGTGCGACAGCGGGCGCTGTGTCGCGCCCTGCAACTGCAATGGCTGCAGTAACGGGCTCATCTGCGGCGCGGACGGGCGCTGCGCCGATGCTGCCTGCGCCGGCAAGGGGTGTCCTAGCGGAACCACGTGTCAACTCGGTGCTTGCGTCGATCCGTGCTCCGGCGTCGTGTGTCCGGGCAACGCGCTGTGCAGCGGCGGCGTCTGTTCCTCACCGCCGGCAGGCGCGGGAGGAAGCGCCGGAGGATTGTCTTTCGGCGGCAAGGCCTCGGCTGGCACGAGCGGCGGCGTGGGCGACGCGGGTGAAGAGAGCGCGGGCGCTGGCTTCTCTGGCGGTGCCGCGGGCAGCGACGACGCGGGCCCTGCAACCGCTGCAGGAGCTGGGAACTCCCGGGCTGGGACGACCAACGCGGGAGGCACGACCAACGCGGGAGGCACGACCAGCGCGGGGGCTCTCGCACTGCCAAGCGCTGCCTCCGAAAAATCATCCGGTTGTGCGCTTGCCTCGATCGCGCTGGGCCACTCCGCGGGCCTGTGGCCCGTGCTGGGGTTGGGCTTCGGAGCGGGCTTTCTACGTCGCCGCCGTCGCACGCGCTGAGCTGATTCGCGCGCGTCGAAACACGCCGGGCCGAGTGGATTTCTCCATCTGCCGCCTCTCGTTGCGCTGGGTGCAAATGGCAAGAGCGAGCGCGCCGGGTCGTGGCGATGCCAACGTCGGTCCGCGTTGGAAAATTCTATTTGATTCGTTCCGAGCGCTGCCTCTGCTTCGGCTCGAGTGGCATCGACCGTGCGCCGACGCGGAAAACATGCAAACCTAGAGCTGGTGTGAGCTCTTGCAACGCTCATCACGATGACGGCAGCGGCGATCGGGCGAGTCCGACAACGAACAGCCCCTCATCTTCCGATTGACGAGACGTCCCCGTGCAACGAAAGCAGCCCATGAAAATCACCGCGTTCCTGATGTGCATTTCGGGCCTGGCGCTCGGCTTTGCTTGTGGTTCGAGCAAAGACGGCGAAAGTGGCCTGATCGCTGCCATGGCCGGGACCCCCGGAACGGCCGGAACGGCGGGGGGAAGCTCGCTCGTCGTGGGCGACCCGGGCGTGGGCGGCGGCTCGGCCGGATCCCCGGCCAAGGTCGGCGGCGTCGTCGCGCTGACCCCCGATCAGGTGACCGCGATCAACAACAACGCCTGCGATGGCTGGTCGGTCGAACCGGAAACGAAGCCGGCCGTGCTGGAGTTCGTGGTCGACACCAGCTTGTCGATGAACGAGGTCCCGGGCGCAGCCACGCAGCAGCCAGGCCCCGGGCGCCCCAACAATCCTAGCGGTCCCACCAAGTGGCAGTCGACGCGCGACGCGCTCAAAGCCGTGATCTCGACCTTGCCCGACTCGATCGCTGCCGGTTTGTTGTTCTACCCCAACATGGCCAATCAGGCGCGCTCGATGCCTGCAGCCGCGGACACTTGCGTGAACACCCGGGCGGGTATCGCGCCCGGGCTGCTCTCGACCGCGCAGAAGGCAAGTTTGATCGCGGCGCTCGACGCGACGAGCCCCAACGGCTGGACGCCCACCGATGCCGCTTACCAGCACGCCCTTCAGGCCGCGATTTTGCCCAGCCAACTGCCCGGCGACAAATACATTCTCTTGATCACCGACGGTCAGCCAACACTGCGCGGGGACTGCACGAGTGCCGGTAACGGGCAAGGCGCAGGCATCACGCCCGTGGAATCGCAGCCCATCGTCGATCATGTCGCCGCCGCGCTCGGGCAAGGTGTGCGTACGTTCTTGATCGGCTCACCGGGCAGCGAGGGTGGGCGAGCGTGGATGTCGGAGGCCGCAATCGTCGGCGGCACTGCCGCTGCCGGCTGCAAGCTGATGGGACCGCCCTTCTGTCACTTGGACATGACCACATCGCCGGATTTCGGTGCCGCGTTGAAAGCGGGTTTGAACAAGGTCACCGGCTCGATCGCGTGCACCTACGACATTCCGGACCCGGGTCAGGGTCAGGTGATCGACCACGACAAGATCAACTTGGTCGTCACCACGGCATCGGGCACCGAGCTCGTGCTCCCCGACGACGACGCGGACTGCAGCGAAGGCTGGCGCATTTCCGGCAATCAAGTCGTGCTGTGCGAAGGCACGTGCTCGCGCGTGCAGCGCGAGAACGACTCGATCCAACTTTTGTTCGGCTGCCAATCGGGCAGCATCGGCGTGCCGGAGTGAGCTGCGCTCGTTCCTTTGGTCTTCCCCTGCCCTGCTGATGATTGATGAAGGACTCGATGCCTATCTCCCGCTTGCTCAGGTTCCCGGCTTTGGTTGCGTTCGTGGCGCTCAGCGCGGCCTTGCCGTCTGGCTGCGGCAGCACGGACGACAACGACGACTCTCCCGCTAGCGGTGGTGCCAGCTCGGGCTCGACTGGAAAAGCGGGAGCAAGAGCCAAGGCCGGAAGCGGCGGCTCGATCGCCGTGCCGAACCCCACCGTCTGCGATCAGCAACAGCCCAGCGCAGGCCAAGCGTGCTCCCTCGCCGCGGGCACCGTGTGTCCGACGGCGCGAGGTAACTGCGTGTGCACGGCCAGCGCCTGGAAGTGTTACGAGCTCGCCGCTGGTGGCAGCGGCGGGGCGAGCGGAACCGCGGGAGCGCCCGGCGGTGGCAGCGCGGGCATCAGCGGCGGCGGTGCAGGCGGCAAAGGCGGCAACGCGGGCACGGGCGGCACAGCAGGCGGCAATGCCGGCAATGGCGGCAAGAGCGGGCATGCGGGCGTGGGCGGTGGCGGCGGCGTAGGCGGCACCGGCACCGGCGGCGGCATGAGCGGCGGCGCGGGCAGCGGCGGCACCAGCGGTAACGCCGGAAAAGGCGGCGGCGCGGGCAGCGGCGGCACGGCCGGAAAAGGCGGCGGCGCGGGCAGCGGCGGCACGGCCGGAAAAGGCGGCGGCGCGGGCAGCGGCCCCTAGACTTCAGGGTCCCGGGTCGACGTCCGTAAGCTGCGCCTCAGGCAAGCTCGAGCTCGAACGTGACCGCGTAGTTCGGTTGCGGCATTCGCGTCGTGGCGCCCACGAATGGATCGGAGTCACGCAGCTGGCCCCAGCGATAGCTACCGCGTGGGCGTGCGCGGGACGCTGCCGTCGCCGCGTAGCGCAGCAGCAGCGGTCCAGGCGGCGCGCCGGGGGCGTGGAGCACGACGCTACTTGCGCCGATTTCGACGCTCGCGATAGTGAGCGGCGTGTCGAGCGAAGACAGCTCGAAACCGCGCCCCGCCGCCCACTCTGGGCGCGCCGCAGTCGCCGGCGGCAGCTGATCGTCCCAAGCCAATGGCGGCACCGGCACCTGGAATTCGACCCGGATCCGATCGCCCTCACGACTGGCCGACAGCGGTGAAAGCGGCTGCCAAAGTCGGCCGCGCAGCACGCTCTCGAAATAGACCTGCCCATATTTTTCGCCCAGCTGGTCGTAGCCGAGGCTGTCGAGGTGCGCGCCGTCCTCTGCGTAGCTGTATTGATAGCGCGGACCGACACAGACCACGCTCGATCCGGCAGCTCGACTCGCGCGCCACGCTGCCAGAGCCGAAGCTGCCAGCGATCCGGCCTGGTTCGGACAGGAGCTCTGCTGCGTCAACAGCAACGGAATCACCGCTGTTTGGCCGGTGATCTGGGACAGGTCTTTATTGTAGCTCTGCCACAGTGCGAGCAGTGCGCGTTCGTATTCTGGATTTTCCGCGTCACTCTCGCCGTGGGTCAGCACGATCGCAGCAACGCCGAAGCTGCGCCGCGCGGCTTTTGCCAGGCGCGCGATGGCGCGCGTCTCGAACAGTGAGCTCTCGTAAGCGAAACCCGTCGCTAGCGTGCGCGCGGCGCCCTTGCCGATCACCGACAGCGGCTGACCGGATTCGCCCACCACGCTGTGAACGGACACGTAGTCCCCGCGGCCCAAGCTCGCGTCGAGCACGAGCCGGGTGATCTGGTTGGCCATGCAGGTGTGCGGAGTCTCCCCGTAAACGTTCCCGGGATAGGGCGCGGGATAGCCCCGCGCGGCAGGACGAATCGGCTCACGGAGTGGCACGAGCGAAAGTCGACTGCTGTCGGCTCCAGCAGCCGGCCAGAAGCGATTTCCCAAGTCGAGCTTGAGGTTGTGGAACGAACGCGCGGTGGCCCGCAGCGGCATGCCGCTCACACCGACCGAGAGGCTCTGACCCGTACCGATGATGCCGTTGAGGTCCCAGCCAGCTCGCAGCCCCGTCTGCGCAGGAATGACTGTCGCCGGCAGTGGTTTCCCCGCGATTCGCTGCAACCGGGCACGATAGCGGAAGAGCAATGAGCGGAGCAGAGTGAGTGGTTGCAAGCGCATGCTCAGCGGACGATAGGCGGTCTCGGCCTCGTGATCTACGGCACTGGCACGACCAGGATGCCGCGATCGCCAGAGACGAACACGAGCGAATCGTCATGATTGCTGGCCATGGTGAGCGACGCCACTCGATGCGAACGTTCGTTGCTGCTCGGGGTCTCTTCTGCGCCAGCGCGAGGCGACGTCCAGAAACGCGACACGCGTCATGCTATGCGCCGCAAGGAGGTATTTATCATGGATCTGGATCTCAAAGAAAAAGTCGTCGTCGTTACCGGGGCCAGCAAGGGCATCGGGCTGGCCATCGCGCGGGCCTTCGCCGACGAGGGAGCGCACGTGGTGGCCGGCGCCCGCAATACGGGCAGCCTCGATGGCTTGCCGGGGATCACCGGCGTGGCGCTCGATCTGGCGGCCCCTGAAGCGCCTGCAAAGCTCGTGGCCCAGGCAGTCGAGAAGCACGGCCGGCTCGATGTGCTGGTCAACAACGTGGGCGCCGTGCGCCTGCGCCTGGAGGGCTTTTTGGGCACCAGCGACGAGGAATTCGCCTGGTCCATGAACATGAATTTCTACACTGCCCTGCGCGCCAGCCGCGCCGCGATCACACAGATGCTACCGCAAGGAGGCGGCAGCATCGTCAATGTCATTTCGGTGAACGCGTTCTTTCAGCCGGACGCCGGCACGATCGACTACGGCGCGGCCAAAGCCGCATTGCTCAACTTGAACAAGACCCTGGCCCAAGAATTCGGTGCGCGTGGCATCCGCGTCAACGCAGTCTCACCAGGTCCGGTCAACACCGAGCTCTGGCTGGGCGAGAACGGCGTTGCTCAGACCGTAGCCCGAGCCACCGGGCTCGATCCCGAAGCCGCTCGTGAAAAGGTGATCGCGAGCATCGGTGGCATCGCCAGCAAGCGCTTCACGACGCCGGAGGAAGTTGCGGCGCTATGCGTCATGCTCGCCTCGCAACGGATCGGCAACGTCACCGGCTCGAACTTCGTCATCGACGGCGGGCTGCTGAAGACGCTCTGAGGCGCGCGTTCGCCGCAGCCTTGGGCTGTGCCCGGGCGATCGCCGAGAAGCGTGCTAATTCGAGCTGATGCGAAACCGGCTTTGGACTAGCGTTGGCTGCGCCCTGCTCGTCGAGGCCTGCTCGAGCAACGCATCCGAACTTGGCAGTCGGTGGCGGCTGGCCCGGCAATCCGGATGGCACCGCCACCTTCCCGCAACAAATGCAGATCGACTACGTCAGAGAAGTAACTACGGCTGGACCGGGGGCGCAGTCGCGGCAAGCGGCCCCGTGCAATGGCGCGCGAACTGCTTGAGCAGCGTATCGGCGGGCTCGAGCGTGAACGGGTAGGGTGGCGTGAACGAAGCGCCCTGCCCGAACATCCTGCCGCTCGCGTCACCCGAGCGACCGACGTAGGTATTGCCGGTCGCCACCATTTCCGCGGTGGGCTCTTCATCGAGCTCCGAACCGGGGAAGCTGAAAAAGACGTGGGGTTTTACCACCTCCTCGAAGTAGTTATTTTGCACGAGCAAGCGCGATTCGAAGGCAGCAGCGACAGCGTAGCTGTTCAGGGTCTTCGGGCTATGCGAATAGTAGTTGTTGAACACGTGCACGTCGCCGAAGCGTACGCGGGGCATGCGCTGGTCGACCGTGTCCGTCCACCAAATGTGGTGAAACGTGACCTTGAGTCGCCCCGAGTCCTCGGCGGAGTTGGCGTCGCTGTCGCCGACGCGTGCGCCCTTGGGGGAGATGCCATCCACGAATCGGAACTTGGACCAGGAAACGGTGACATAATCGGAGCCGTTCGTGATGTCGATGCCGTCGCCAGGCGCATCCCAAATGTCGACGTGATCGATCCAGACGTGATGCGCGTAGGCGATGCCGATGCCATCGGATTCGCCGGGTAGGTTCGACGTCGCTGAGCTCGCCGCGTTGATGTGCAAGTTTCGGATCACGACGTTCGAGACCATGTCGGCTGCAGCCGCCGACGTGCCCGCAATACGAATTCCGCCTACGAGCGTGGCGTCGCGACCGTCACCCACGATCGTCTTGTTCGACGTGACGAACAACGCTTGGCCCTCGGGGAGGGCCCCGGGCGCGTTCGAGGAGAACACATCCGGCAGCGTAATCGTACCCGAGACGTGGATGATGTAAGGCTCGGGGCTCGCGGCGTAAAGTGCCAGATCCGTCGCATTCGAGACCGTTACTTCGAGCGCGGCCGGCTGGCTCAGCGCGGGATCGAGCTCGAGACCCGCAACGCTGGCCCAGCCCTGGAGCGTGCTGCTCGGACAGGGCTCGTTGAACGTGTCGATTTCAGCGGGCTCTCCCGGGGAGCCTGCCTGCGCGCCGCCTGAACCCGCGTCCGCGCCGGGCGCCCCGCCGGCTTCGCCTTCGGCACCGCCCATGCCCGCATCGGCGAGGGAGCCGCTCGCGCCCGCCTCGGCTTCCGTGTTGGCGCCGGCCTCGCCGGCCTCGCCGACATCGCCAACCGCGCCGCCGCGCCCGCCGCTGCCGCCCGCTGTCGCTCGCGCGCCCGCAGTGCCTGCGGCACCGGCGTGGTCATGTCCGCGCTTCGGCGGATTGATGCAGCCAGCGCTGACCAACGCGACCGTTACGCACGAACCCGCAAGCAACCAGCCAAGACCACGCCGACGCACTGCAGATTGAGTACCGCTCATTCAAATCTTCCTAAGCAGCGGCAAGGCCGCGAGCTCCACTATTTCCGGTTCCGACTAAGCGCCTTAGGGTAGCCCGTTTATGGCGGACGGGTATCCGCCCTTTTTGTGCCGGACTGCGCGAATGTCAGGAGGGGTAGGACGCGAGAGCAGTGATGAAGCGAACGGCACAGCCAAGCCAACGTGAAAATGCGCGAGTGAGCCGTGAGCGCACGCAAGCGTACACTCGGGATCTTTTTTTGGGGGGCGCTCGCAGCTGCCGCAGCGCAGCTCCGTGCGATGCCCACGGCCGCGAAGGGCGCCAGCGCGGCGCATGCGCATGCTGAATTCACAGTCGTTGGCCAGCGGTTCGAATCCAGATGGCAGCGCCCGCTCGCGCCCGAAACACACGCAGCCATGCCACGACCAACGGGCGAAAAACGCCATGCCCCGCGCGGGCCTTCGCCTTGATCGCAACGCCAGATTGCTGCCGTTGATTAGGGGTAGGAATGCGCGTTACGCTGCGCGCCGCGCGGGTCGGGTCGCGCGTCACTCAAGGAACATCATGTCGCTAAACCGTCGAATGCTTGCGGAGTTGTTCGGAACGTTCTGGTTGGTGTTCGGTGGCTGCGGCAGTGCCGTGCTCGCAGCAGGGGTCAAATTGGGCATCGGCTACGTCGGCGTGTCGCTGGCATTCGGGCTGACGGTGCTGACGATGGCCTACGCCATCGGCCACATTTCCGGCTGTCACCTCAACCCAGCCGTGTCCATCGGACTCGCTGCGGCAAAACGCTTTCCCGCCAAGGAACTGCCGGCGTACATCGTCGCTCAGGTGCTCGGTGGAATTGCCGCCGGTGGCGTGCTGTACGTGATCGCCAGTGGCGCCGACGGGTTCAGCTTGTCATCTGGCTTCGCAGCCAACGGATATGGCGAACATTCGCCCGAACACTACTCGCTCGTCTCGGCGCTCGTCGCCGAGCTCGTGCTCACCTTCTTCTTCCTGTTCGTGATCCTCGGTGCGACCGACGGTCGGGCCCCAGCCGGTTTCGCGCCGATCCCGATCGGCCTCGCGCTCACGCTGATTCATCTGATTGGTATTCCGGTGACCAACCTGTCGGTGAACCCGGCACGCAGTACCGGCCCGGCAGTCTTCGTCGGCGACTGGGCGCTCGCTCAGCTGTGGTTGTTTTGGCTCGCCCCGATCGTCGGCGCTGCCCTAGCCGGGCTCGCCTATCCGGCCCTATTCCCTAGCAGCGACGCACCACAGGTTCGCGGCGTGAACGAGCCCGACAAGGGCACGGTAGCTCCGGGCACCTGAGCGTTGCCTCATCTCTCAGCGAGCTGAAAATACCGCTCGCAGCCTCGGTCGAGTGCGCTGATTGCAATCTGACGGCGTCGCGGGCGTGTGCACTCGAAGCGTGCGCGCCGTGCTGCGCTTTCGATTGAGCAGCGCGACAGTTGCCATTCGCGAACCGGTGATCCGACGGTTTACGTCGTTCCGCCGCAGGCGAGATGACGCGCGCGAGCTCCATTCGACGCTCGAGCAAAGATCAGATGGCGCCCCGCAAATCAGATTGACGATCGCAATTGCAGCGACTACTGGTGTGCGGCGTTACGCAACGAAATCGGGGCAACCTTTCCATGGGCGGGTTCCATGGCGAGTTGTCGGGAATGCTCGGCTCGGTCGCGCGACACCGAACCGGGCATCGAGGGTCAAGCTCGCGCATAAAAGAGGGAACATGAACGTAAAAGGCGTAGTTGGCAGGGTTGTGGGACTCGTGGCGTTGGCGGCGGGTATCGCCGCTTGTGGAGCCGCGAGCGGGGAAGACTCCGTGTCCAGCAGCGGTGAGGCTCTTTCCTCGCCCATCGATCCCGTCGCGTTTTGCAAGGCGTCGGGACTCAACGTCATCATCGGCACGCAAAACAGCGATCTGATCAACGGCACGGCCGCTGCCGACTGCATCGTCGGACTCGGAAGCTCCGACACCATCAATGGTCTCGGCGGTGACGACATCATCTTCGCCGGTGAGGGCGAGGACGTGGTGAATGGCGGCGACGGCAACGACCAAGTATTTGCCGGCGCGGGCCAGGACAACGTCCAGGGTGGGCTCGGCAACGATTCGCTGAACGGCGAAGATGGCGACGATCAACTGCGCGGCGGCGATGGCGACGACACGCTCTCCGGCGGCCAGGGCCAAGATCGCCTGTTCGGCGATGCTGGCAACGACACGTTGAACGGCGACGCGGGCGACGATCAGCTCCAGGGCGGCGACGGCGACGATGCGCTCGCCGACTGCTCGAGCCACAACACGTTGAACGGCAACGCGGGCACGAATGGCTGCCAGGGCAATGCCACCGGCAACAATTCGAGCTCGCTCATCAGCTGTCAGACCATTACCCGCTGTCCGTGAGGGCGCTAGTGGGCTCGCAGCTCGCCTGAGCCAGGAGCGTGCGGTCGTGCTGCGAAAAACAGCACGACCGCGCCACCTCTGCGCGCGCAATTACGGATAGCCCTGCAGTGTCGAGCTCGTCACGCTGATGCTCTTGGCGTTGACGCCGATGGCGGTTCCCACGTTCTTCACACTGCCGGTGGAAACGTTGGTCCATGAACCACCGGTGTTGCCCGTGATCGTCGTATCCGTGATCGTGAGCACGCCCATCATATTGTTGCTGGTGAAGAACAATCCACCGCCGAAGCCCTTCACTCCCGCGCTATTATTGGTGATCCGATCACCGCACAACGTCACGTCGACCGAATTGCCGTCGCTGTAAATCGGCCCCCCGTTGCCGCCAGAGCCGGTTTCGTTCTGCCCGTTGTTCATGACCGAACATTTGTCGGGCTCGTTGTTGTTCGCGTCGTGACCGGTCGCCTGATTGCCGGTGAACAGGCTGTTGTAAATGGCTAGGCTGGAGAACAAACCAGCCACCCCGCCGCCGTTGCTGGCAGAGTTGTCTTTGAACGTACTGCCCACGATCACGGCGCCGTGTTTGCTGCCCAGAATGTAGATCGCACCACCTCCCGTGTCCGGACCGAGCGGAGCCGCAACGTTATCGGCGAAGATGGCGTCGATCACGATCAAGTTGCCGTCGCGCATGTACAACGCGCCGCCTTCGCCATCGTTCCAGCCCTGGGAGCACGGCGCCGGAGCCACCGGGATAGCTTCCGTTGGCGTCGCTTTGCCGTTACGCAGGGCAATGTGCTGCAGCGTCAGCACGCTTTCGTTGGCCTGAAAGTTCGCACTATCGAAGCGCAGGATTTGCACCGCTTTGCCGCCGTCGAGCGTGACCTTGTTGCCGCCGTCGATGACGGTATTTTTGTTGGTGGGCAGGTTCAGCGTCGCAGTCACCGCGAGGGTGACCGGCACAGGTCCGCAATCGAACGTGATCACTCCGCCCTGGCTGACCGCGGATTTCAGGGCATCGAACGAGCAGCTCGCCTGGCTACCGGTGCCCACGACCGTAGTCGGGCTCGAGGTATCCGCGGGCTGCCCCGAGGCAGGCACACCTGCACTACATTTACCGTCTGGATTCCCGGCAGCGGTCTCGCCCGCCGCTCCCGCCGCGCCCACTGCTCCCGCCGTTCCCACGTCTCCTGCCGTGCCAGTAACCGCGGTCCCGGAGCCCGACTGACCGCCGCTCGATGCACCGCTCGCTTCAACCGCGCCCGAGCCGGACTGAGCGTTCGACGTGCCACTCGTCCCGGCGCCCGCGCCCGTCGCGCCATCACTCCCGCATGCCGATAGCAGCGACAGCACGCCCAACGTGACTGGGACCGCGCCGAAACCCAAAGCCCGTCGCCATTTCGAATCGCGCATGATCCAAAACCTTACCACGGCTAAGTGGCCTCCCGCGAACGCCCGCGCGGGCGGGCGGGAGGTGGACGAACGTATGTGACTTGGGCACAGGATGCGATCCGCGCGGGGCTTTCTATGTGACATGGTGGCATGTTTTTCCCGATCCCATGCAACGCGACCGGCTCGAGGCGTTTGGTTTTGGAGGTTAGCTGCCAGCCCGCAGGGTGACGGCCAGCAAGCTTTTCGCCAAAGCAAGCCGCAGACACAATTCGTATTAAAATAGATTCGAACCCCCATCGTCGCCAGACGCCGCGCTCTTTCTCGTCGGCAGGCCCAGGAAGGGAGCCGCGAACGGGGCGGGCAGCGCGCGGAGCGGGAGCAAAAAGAGCGGACGAGGCAGCCGGAACGTGGCAGGTTTTCGGTCGCCCCCGCGGGGCCAGTAATCGCTTCGGTTTCGATGGAGGCAGCTTGACAGAGTATCGTGAAGGCACGCGTGTGGCTCGAGCTTCGAAAAGCATTCAACGGCGTCTCTTCCTGCGTGCGGCGGCGCTGGGCATAGCCGCCCCGGCCGCATTCAACCTGAGCCGCTTGGCGGTCGCCGCTCCCGCTGCCGCACCCAAGCGCCTGCTCATCTTCCACATGCCGCACGGCGTCCCCAACATTCACTATAACCCGAAGGTGACGGGAGGGGATCTGACGCAGTTTGCGCTCGACCAGAGCTTCAAGAGTATCTTGGGACCGCTCGAGCCCTACAAGCAGTACGTCAACGTCTACCAAGGCTTCAAGTATCCCACTGCTGGAGGCCCGCACTTCGACGCGGTGAACTTCCTCACCGACTCGAATGACATCGAGGGCAACGCGCCGCGCCTGAGCATCGACCACGCCATCGGTCAAAAGCTCGGAGTCAAGCCGCTGAACCTCGGCGCCTCGGCGCGCCCGCTCGGTGCGGTCACGCTCTACCCGAAGGTATTTTGGGACGGCACCGGTTTCATCGAGGCGGAGAAGAACCCGGTCAAGGCCGCGGATGCCGTGTTCGGTGGCCTAAAAGCGCCGACCGGCGTGAATCCGGACGTGGAAGCGCGCGAAGCGCTGCTCAAGCTGACGGAGGGAGAAGTGCAGGGCTTGCAGCAGGAGCTGTCCGCGCTCACCTCGGAAGACAGCAAGCTGAAGGCACACCTCGACGCGCTGCTCGCTTTGCATACTGGAGTGAGTGGCGGCGGCGCGCTCAGCTGCACGACGGCACCGGCACTGCCAAACGTGGATAAAATCCGCGCGCTCAATATGCCGGACGTCACGCCCGAGGGTACGCCCAATTGGTACTTGGGTGACTATCAGGGAGACAATCCGAACTTCCCGCTGATCCTCGCGGCGCAAATGGAGATTGCGGCGCAAGCCATCGCCTGCAATGCGGCATCGATCGTGACCTTGCAAGCGATGTTCTCCACGTCGCAGATGAACTTCAAGTTCGCTGGCATCAACAAAGCGCATCACCTCGACATCTCGCACCAGGGCCCCGAGATGGACCCGACCATGCCATCCAATCCTCAAGTGACCGACTACGCGACCGCGCAGCGGTGGTTCACCGATCAAATCGTCGAGGGCCTGGTCAAACCGCTCTTGGCCGACGACCCCGCAGCGCCCGGCAGCAAGATCATCGACAACACGATCATCTATGTTTGCAGCGAAATCGCCGACGGTCAGTATCACAACCTCGTCACGCAGGAGATCCCGAGTTACCACCCGGCCCCGCAGCCCTACACGTCCATGTACATCCCGCTCATCACCATCGGCGGTGGCGGTGGTGCGCTGAAGACCGGACGCATCGTACGCAACGCGGTAGACCGCCCGGCGACCGATCTCTACCTGACCCTCGCTCGAGCCATGGGCGCCCCGCTGATGAGCTTCGGTAATTCGACGGGCGTGATCGACGAGGTGCTGGCGTGACGCGGCGCACTTCGCTCGGTCACTCGTGCACGCTGTTCGGCGGCATCGCGCTGCTCGCGAGCGCCGTCGCATGCTCGGCAGGCAATGGCTCCGGCAACGCCGGCAGGGGCGGTAGCGGCAACGGCAACGGCAGCAGCGGCAGCAGCGGCGCGAGCGGTAGCCCGGCCAATGCCGGCAGTGGCAACGTCAGCGGAGGCGCGGGCTCGGGCAGCATCGGCATTACCTCTCTGCTCGAGAGCTGCGGCAGCTCCACGCTCGGCCGCCCGCAATTGCGTCGGCTCACGCGCGGCGAGCTGCAGCGCACGCTCGACGACATCTTCCCGCAAGTGAAGGGCAAGTGGACGGTTTCGATTGCAGAGGCCGAATCTGCGCTGGGCTTCGACAACGACCCAGCCGTACTGACGGTCGGTGGGCAGGTGGCGGGCAAGCTGCTCGACACGGCGAGCGCCTTGGCGACCGCGCTGGTCGCCGACGACGTGCTGCCGCAGGTCCTGCCGTGCGCCGCCAGCACGCCCAACCACGCCTGCGCTCAAACCTTCCTCGACCAGTACGGGCGTCGCTTGTTCCGTAGGGCGCTGAGCCCAGCGGACCAAGACCGCTACCTTTCGTTCTTCGACGCGCGGCTTGCTGCCGCCGACTTCAAGAGCGCGCTGCGCTGGATGACGGTCGGGCTGATCCAGTCGCCCCACGCCATCTATCGGCGTGAGGTGGGCACCCTTGCCGGCAGTGAGTATCAGCTGTCACAGCAGGAAGTCGCCACTGAGCTTTCCTACATGTTCACCGGCACGACGCCGAGCGCAGAGTTGCTCGATCGAGCGGACATGGGGCAGCTCGACTCACCCGATCAGCTCGTGGCGGTCGCAGCGCAGCTGTTGGCCACTCCTCCTGGACAAGACACGTTGCAGCGCTTCTTCAAGGCCTGGCTCGGCTACGATCAAGTGCCCAACACTCTGCCCAACGTATCCGGGTTCGCTGCCGTTGCGCCAGACATGGTGCGAGAGACACAAACGTTCATTCAGCAGGTGGTGCTCGCCGGCCGCGGCGGCACCAAGGACCTGCTCACCGCGTCTTACACCACGCCCTCCAAGGCGCTGGCAGCGTTCTACGATTTTCCCGCGCCCGCCGCGGACTTCGACAAGGTCGAGCGCCCGTCAGGGCGAGGCGTCGGCGTGCTCGCTCAAGGCGCGTTGATCGCGGCGCACTCGCACGAAGCAGCGTCCTCACCCACCCTGCGCGGCTTGTTGGTGTTCGAGCGCCTGTTATGCGGGCAACGCCCGCAAGTTCCAGCCAACGTGCCTACGCTGGTGATGGCATCGCCAGGGGTAAAGACCACGCGCCAACGTTACGAAGAGCAGCACATGTCTGCGGGTAGCGCCTGCCCCTTCTGTCACAAGCGCTTCGACCCACTCGGCTTCGGCTTCGAGCACTACGACGAGGCAGGTCGCTACCGTGACCAAGAGGTTGGGCTGCCGATCGACTCCTCCGGGAGTCTGATGGACGGCAACACGCAGCTTTTCACCTTTAGCGGGCTGGACGAGTTGGCCAAGAACCTGAGCGAGCAGCAAAAGGTCGGCCTGTGCAGCAGCGGCTACCTCAACGCCTACGCTTTCGCCAACAGCGTCACGTGTCTGGGTGAAACTCGGCGCGCCGAGTTCGTGGCAGGAACGCTGGGCTTCATCGACTACTACGCCTCGCTCGCCGCCGAGCCGAGCCTCAGCCGCCGCAAATAGTCCCGCGCAGCGAGTCGCGGCCTAGCGACGGGGGGAGAGCACCGGGGCGCTCAGGTGGACACCGAAAGCGCCCGGATGCGGCGTTATGTGCGTGACGTCTTACCGCGTGTGTGGCGCGTTGTACCGCCCTGCCGCTGGCGCGAGCGGCGGTTTGTGGTTGCACGCTGGTGGCTCGATTCATGCACCGTGACTGGCGTGAACGCTCAGACTCCGGCATTCGTGCTCATCGCTGCCCTCTCCCTCGCCGCCTGTGGTGGCCGCGAGCCCCTCAGCGATGCCCAAAGCGACGGTACGGCGGAAGTGGGCACCGCCGCCACGCGCGCAAACAGTCGAGCGAACAGCCAGCAGCGAGCAGTGAACGAAGCCGACGCGAGCGGCTATTCGGGTCCGAGCGTCGGCGCAGCGAAGGGCTTCGCGGCCCTCGCCTACAGCGCCATCACGTCGCTAGCGAGCTCAGCGGTCACGGGTAATCTGGGAGTAAGTGGGGCGTCCGTGCAAAATATTGCGGGATTCGACGCGCTACCCGTCTCGAAGTTTGGAATCGACTCCAGTCCGCCGAACGGCTCGAGGGCGGTCCTCACGCAAGGAGAAGTCGACGCTTTGGTCGACGACATCGACGTGCGCGCGTGTGACGCCAGCTACACCGGCGGGGCCGCCGAGCTGACCCACGGCATGACGCTTCGGCCAGGCGTCACGTGCCTGAGTGGTTCGGGAGCCGAGTTTCGCTTGGGCGGGCCCATTACCCTCGACGCCGCCGGCGATGCGAATGCCTTTTTCATCATCCGCAGCAATGTCGCGCTGACCGTCGCAGACGAAACCGTTCTCCTACTCGCCAACGGCGCGCAAGCGTGTAGCGTTTTCTGGCGGGTCGACCAGCAAATCACCATCGGTGCCAAGGCGGCGTTGCTAGGCACCCTGATCGCTGGCACCGGAATCACCATGCAGTCCGGGGCGACGCTCGTCGGCCGCGCGCTTGCTCGGCAGGGAGCCGTGGTTCTCGACGGCAACGCGATCACGATCCCCGTTTACGGTACCGTCGGCGCCGAGCGCACGTGCGCTCACTTACAGTGATCGCACTCGTCGAGTCTCCGACAAGGCTGATCCGAGCCAGCTTCGGGCAGACGACCCGCTAGCTAGCGACTCGCTGCGTGGGCATAGCCTTGCTCGGCGAGGAAGCTTCCCATCTCCAGATAGGCTTCGGTGGGCACCGGCGCGACGGTCCCGAGACCGTCGACGTAACGGTTGAACATACAAAACGCGGCCGCGATCAACACGGTGTCATGGATCTCCACGTCTGTTGCCGAGGCGACGCGCGCAGCGGCGATGGTTTCGGCGGAGACCGCCTTGCCGCCTCGTTGTACCTGCGTGGCAATCGCCAGCAGCGCGACGAGCTTCGGCGAAAGGCTCGCTGGCAGGGTTTCGTTCGACAGCTGCTCGATGATACCGGCGCCCACTCCCAGCAGCGCGCCCGCTGCCGCCGCATGCGATTTGAAGCAGAAGGCGCACTGGTTGAGGCGAGACACATGCGCCGCGATGATCTCACGTTCGGCTGAAGTGAGCGGCGAGGGCCCACGAAGGAGCGCTTCCGAGAGCCCGCGGAGCGGCCCAGCGGTTTCCGCCCGAAACGCGAACAATCCCAAGATCCCAGGCGGTTCTGCGCCAATTCCGATGTGCGGCATGGTCAATTCTCCGATCGAGCAGGCGTCGAGCCCTAGTTCGAGACGCGCGGCGTATGTTACGCTGGTTACGACGCGTTCTGCCAGCTCATGACCCCTTTTCGTTCGCCCCCGATCGATCCGCCCCCGGTCGACTCGCCTCCGGCCGAAAGCCCGCAAACCCGGGAGCAGACCGTCGATGGCACGGTGTCTTTGGTGGGCTCCTTTCTGGCTGATCGGACGCTGGCCGAGGCTGACTCGCCGGCGCCGATCTCGGCCACGTCAGAGCGGATCTCTGCCGCCCCGATCTCGAGCACGGAAGCGCGACACCTGAACGATGTCATCGACCCCAAGCGCTATTCCATCGTGGGAAAAATCGGCGCCGGCGGCATGGCAACCGTGTACTTGGCGCGGGACCAATTCCTGCTGCGTAGCGTCGCGCTCAAGGTTCAGCATGCCGATCCGGATGGGGTGAACGGGCGCTTCCTCGAAGAGGCGCAGGTGCTCGGGCAATTGGAGCACCCGAACATCGTCCCGCTTTACACGCTGGAGTCCGCAGTAAACGGTTCGCCGTTCAGCACGATGCGCTACCTGCGCGGTAGCTCACTGCACGATGTCCTGCGTTGCCTGAGCACGGGCGATTCGGCGATCGTCGCCGAATATTCGCTGACGCGCCTGATGCAGATTTTCCTGCAGATTACGCAAGCGGTATCCTACGCCCACAATCAAGGCGTGATTCATCGCGATTTGAAGCCAGCCAACGTGATGCTGGGGGAACACGGCGAGGTCCAAGTCGTGGACTGGGGCATCGCCAAGGTGCGCAGCGCAGCAGGCGTGCACACGGACTCGCAACGCGACGGGCTGACCATGCCCGGACAAATCGTAGGTACGCCGTCGTACATGGCGCCCGAACAGTGGGCAGGCGCGGCCGTCGACGAGCGTGCCGACATCTACGCGTTGGGCGTCATCCTGTATGAAATGCTGACCCTGCAGCGACCGTTCAACGGCAGTAACCCGCTGCTCCTGTGCAGAGAAGTCCTGGCAGCGTCGCCACCGCCCCTGCGCACCGTGGCGCCCGATCGAAGCATCCCGCTCGAGCTCGAAGAAGCCTGCTTGAAGGCCTTGGCGAAGCTTCCCGAAGAGCGTCAGCCTCAGGTGCGTGACCTGTACCGCGCGGTCCAAGCCTGGCTCGAGACCGAAACCGACAAGCTTCGCCGCCACACCTTGGCGGAGGAAAAGGTCGCCGAGGCGCGCGAGCTGCTCCGCGTCTATCAGTTGCAACGCAAAGTGGTCGCCGATCTCGAGCGCAAGAGCCGGGAGCTCGAGGGCAGCTTCAAGAGTTGGCAGAGCGTGGACGAGAAACGCGAGCTGTACGACGCCGACCAAGAAGTTCGCGTCGGACGCCGTCAGCTGATCGATCTCAGCACGGACGTGGTGGGCGTGCTCACCGAGGCGCTTGGTTTCGAACGCGAAAATACCGCGGCCCGCCAGCTGCTCGCCGACTACTACTGGGATCGCCTGATCGAGGCCGAGAGCTCCGCTCAACCGGATCAAGTTGGTTTTTACTCGCGGCTCGTGCGGCGCTATCACGACGGCAGGTACAGCAAGCGCCTCTCGGGTGACGGCACGCTGACGCTAGTCACCGAACCGGCAGGAGCGCTCGTGCGTGTCTCCTTGCTCGAAGAGCGGAACTTACTGCTGCAGCCCGGCCCGGCGATGTTCAGCGGTGCCACGCCGATTCAAGGGCTAGCGCTCGGCCCCGGGAGCTACGTCGCTCGTGTCGAGCTCGATGGCTACGCTCCGCTCGTCTATCCCGTGTACATTTCGCGGAACCGAGTTTGGGAAGGCTCCATCAAGCTCCATCGCGAGAGCGAAATCGCGCCTGGCTTTTGCGAGGTGCCGGCAGGACCCTTCATCGAGGGCGGCGACAGCGAAGGTTGGAGCCTACCGCGCGGCGAGCCAGACGTTGCCAGCTTCGCGATCGCGCGCTACCCGGTAACAGTACGAGAATACCTCGAATTTCTGAACGATTTGGCGCGCACGGACCTCGAGCTCGCGCTTCAGCGCGCGCCACGTCGCGCACCGGACGGCGGAAGCTACGCCGTCCATCACGCTGAGCGTGGCTTCGAATTCGAACCGCATCTTCCAGAAAATGTCGCAGAGCTCGACGCACCCGTTTCGAGTGTCAGTTGGTACGATGCGGTCGCGTATGCAGAGTGGCGCTCGACGCAGGGCCAGTACCAGTATCGGCTGCCCACGGCACGTGAATGGGAAAAGGCCGCTCGCGGCGTGGATGGCCGCTGGTTTCCCTGGGGCAGTCGCTTCGACGCGAGCTTGTGCAACATTCGGGAATCGACGGAGGACGGCCCGCGCGTCTCGCCGGTCGAGTCGTTTCCCCATGACCGCTCGGTGTACGACGTGCGCGGCATGGCCGGCAACATGCGCGACTGGACCGAGACACCGTCGGCGCTCGGAGCGAGCGCCGCGTCCCCGCTGCGGGTCGTGCGTGGCGGAGCTTGGTACGGCGGTCGAGTAAGCGCCCGCTGCGCAGATCGCTTCTGGTTCGAGCCGAACCACGTGTATTTCTTCGTCGGCTTCCGGCTAGCACACTCGCTCAGGGATTGAGGAGCATCGCGCCGTAATGTCTTGGCTCACGGTACCGGATGACGCGGCCACAGCCGAGCTCGAGCGCCTGACCGAGCCCTGGCGCAAGCGCGCCGAGCGTGTGCCGCCCGTGATCGCGGTATTGAAGCGAAGCCCACGTGCGTTCGAAGCCGTGCTCGGCCTGAACTATGCCTTGGCCTTCGGGGCTTCGAGTCTCGGTCGCCGCCGGGAGGAGCTGATCGCGACCTGCGTCTCCGCCCTGAACGATTGCTTCTTTTGCCTGGCGACGCACGCTCGCTATCTGGAAAATTTCTGGATTGGCAACGAAGCCGAGTACCTGGCGCTGCTCAGCGAGCTGGCCTCCCTGGCTCCACGTTTGCGAGCCGGCGATCAGCGAGCCCTGGGCGAGCTTTCGCTTTTGCCCGGTCTCGAGCACGGTGAAGCGGAGTTGCTTCGGTTCGTCAGCGAGCTCAGCCTCAGCCCCGAAGGCACTGGCCACGCCGACTACGCGAGGCTCCGTACGGCTGGCTACGGCGAGAGCGAAGTCTTGGATGCCGTGCTCATCAGCTCTTGCTTTGCCTTCATGAATCGGCTCGCCTGTGGCACGGGCGTAACGCTCGAAGAGGGCAAGCACCCGGCGGCCGTTCGCTTGTTCGGACAGGCGGCGCTCGATCGGCACATCGCCTGGGCCGCGCACGTAGCGCAAGACGAACGCTAACAAGAGGCACGGGGCGCCCAATATTTCCCAGGAAGCCCGGGATTGTGAACCCCTCGGCCCGTTGAGTGAACGGCATTCGTGTGCGCACTTGCTTTTCGGCCAACGGCAGACCGCCTTCTGCGCAAAAAAACAAAGTGTGCGTACGCGCTTTGTTTTTTCGGCCAACGGCAGACCGCCTACAGCGCGAAAAACAAAGTGTGCGTCCAGAATTCGAACGCTCTTTTCAGCGGGAAACCCCGACTACCGTGGACGAAGCCGTCAGACGCGCGAAAGCATGGCCTCGAGCCGAGCGAGCCCCGCGTTCGGATCTTGGTTTTGACTGCGGATGGTGGTTTTCAGCTGCGCCACCGCGGCGCCGCCGTGGACGACCTTGCGCGCGGCTTCCAGGCCCTGACGCACATCGCTCACTTTGTCCATGAACAGTAGGCCAAAAGCGGCGTTCAAGCAGACCAAGTCTTCCAAGGCTTGGCTGCCTTTGCCAGCAAGCACGCGCAACAGGCGCAGCACGTTTTCCTCTGGCGAGGCAGCCGCGGCGATGTCGGCGTAGCTCGCGCGCGTCAGACCGGCGTCCTCCGGGTTGACTTCGTACTCGCGAATTTGGCCGTCGCGCAGCTCCGCGACGCGCGTCGTGCCGAGCGTGCTGAACTCATCCATGAAGCGGTCTGGAAATTCTCGAGACGAGCCGCAGGGCACGAGCCCGCGCTCGTAACCCATCTGTCGCATCACCTCGGCTACGAGCGGGATTTGTCCGGGATGCGGCACGCCGATCATCTTGCGACGCTCGTCGCTGCTGTGGAAGCCGAGCGGGCCGGCGATGTGCACGGTCGTACCGCAGCGCATCTGACTCAGCACGCGGAACATGCCGGTGCCGCGTGCGGCGTGGCCGACACCCGAGGTAAAGCCGAGCCGGTGCTCGCGCACCGAGCGCAGCGTGCTCGCGACGCTCGCATCGGGATCGACACCGAGCACGGCAAAAGCGTCGTGGCTGCCGGTCACGCCAGTCATGCCGGGAGCACCGACCTTGTGTACGTACACGCCAGCGGCGGCCAGTACGATCGCTGCCCCGCTCGTGACGTTGATCGACTTCAGGCTATCCATGCCCACGCCCAGCAGGCCCAAATGTGGCTCGGGCGCGCCAACCTCGCCGCCGCACTTTGCCAGCCACTCCAGGTTGTGACTCTCGGTGACGCCCAACACCTCAGGCAAGGTCTCGCCCTTGGCGCGCAGGGCTGCGATGAACGCCCCTTGCTGCAGCTCGGGCTGCTGGTTCCGCCAAATCTGAAGATAGGCGTCGCGCGCTTCCTCTCGCGTGAGATCCTTGCGTTCCTGCAAGCGAACGATCAACCCGCCGAACTGCCTCAGTGTCTGTTCATCGATCATCGGGGCTGTCACTTTCGAAAAATTGAAGAGCTCGAGGCGCGGAGTAGAACACACGCCCTTTCGGCGTGGAAGCTCCAACGCGAGCTCAAGCGCTCGGCGCTCCGGTCGTGCTCGCCGCCTGCTCGAGCCTCGCGAAGCCCTTGATCACGGCGCGCCGCACCAGCTCCAAACTGACCTCGCGGATCTGGACTGCGCTCCGTGCCCCGTTTCCCAACAGCGTGACGGCTCGCTCGAGCAGCTCCGAGACGACAATCGGCGCTTGCATCAGCTCGACGACCGGCTGAAGCTCTAACGGAATACGACTGGGCAGCGCGGCGATGCGGTGGGAAAGCTCCGGATCGTGAGTAGTGAGATCGTGATAAACGTCGAGCAGCCCCCCTCCCTGCGGGCTCGGTTCGCTACGCAACGCGAGGCTGAAAGGGCCGTTCGGGACGAGCGTGAGCGTTGTGTCCACCTGCTCGCGGTCGAGCCCCATTTGCTCGTGGATTTTGCTGAAATCGGCTCCGGCTGCCAGCTTTCCAACCAGCGGCGCGACGACTTCCAAACCGATGGCTCGGGGGATCGGAAAGAAGCCGGCCGTCGCCAGGGTGAATGCTTGCCTCGGGGCCAGCTCGAGCCTGCCCCGAGCATGCAAGAGTCGCTGCGCTTCCCACCACCAAGACTCCGCGGAGCGATTGTTGGCATAAAAGAAGCGCGCCAATTGCAGGAACGAGAAGGCCTCCCCGCGCAAATAATCGGCGTAGGCTTGCCACAATTGCCGACTGTCGAGCTCCGGACGACGGCGCACGCTGAGCCAAGTGTAGGCTGCGCGATGTCCGCTCTGCAGCGCCAACGTGACACCGGACGACAATATCGGATCGACGAACACAGCGGCGTCACCGGCCGCCGCCCAACCCGGCCCCGCTGCTGATTCGGCCCAAGAAGACCAATCCTGAGTCACCCCGACACGCTGTCCTTGCGGCAGAATGTCGTCGCGCAGCGTCGCGCGCTGCAGCAGGTCCTTGATCTCCGGGCAGCTGTGTAGAGCGTCGCGATAGAGCTGCTCCGGGTCACGACCGGCGAGTGCTTGCCGAAAATGCCGCCGATGGGTCACGAAACCCACACTCATCAGGTCCGCGCCGATCGGGAAATACCAGATCCAGCCGAGCGGGACACTGGCGATGAAAACCGTGGTCGCCTCGCGTGTACCGGACAAGGTGCTCTTCCATTCGGCGCCGGAAAAGTAGCCATGCACGGCAAAATTGTTCATGTCCGGGTCGCGGATGCGTTGACCGCGCGTGAGTAGGGCCGATAGCCCACTGGCATCCAGCACGAAGGGCGTGGCGATGGTGCCTTCCAGGCCCTGGTCGTCCCGATAACGAACTCCGCACACCACGCCGTTCTCACGCAGAATCTCAGTGACGCCGACGCCTTCTCGGCACTCGGCGCCCAGTACACGAGCTCGTTCGAGGAGCATCTGATCGAAGCGCGAACGCTCCACGTTGAAGCCCACGAACGGCATCCGGCTGGGTGCGAAGCGCTCGCTGAACGTGCTCAGATCTTGGCCCAGGACGTCGATCGTTCGCTCCGGCCCCAGCTGCTCGCTAGCGCCTCCGATCTGCAGATAGTCGGCGTTCCAGGGCATGCGGTCAGCACCCCAAACGAAGCTGATACCGACTTTCTTGACCGCGCCACCATTGTACAATTCGTCGTACACACCGAGCTCACGAAGCACGGTATTCGCGACTGGAATAGTCGATTCCCCCAGGCGAAAGCGCGGAAAGCGCGCCTTCTCCAAGAGCAGAATCGAAGCCTCCGGCGCATAGCGGGAGGCGATGCCAGCGAAGGCGCTGCCAGCCGGGCCTCCGCCGATCACGACGCAATCTTTGTACTCACGATGTTCGACCATCGGCGCTCGGCTTTTCCTCGCTCTTCCCTGGTTCGTCGGGCTATGCTCTACTAGCGCATCGATAGCTCTTCGTCCGGAAAGATCGAATTCGAAGTGCGACTCAACTCATGCTCGAGTGGCTCGAAATCTCGCCTGGCCTGACGCTGGTTGCGACCGCGACTCGCGCCTTCCTGCACGAGTCCGGAACGTTCGGCGCTGACCCGTTTCAGGAGGCCATGCGCGGCGCCGGCGCACCGGAAACGACGCATTGGTTGCTCGAGGGGGCGATCATCGCAGCCAGCCGCGCGTTCGCTCCGCGGCAGAGCGCAGCTTCGTGTGACTCGCGGTCGAGCCAGCCCGCCCACGTGAAGGCAACGCACTGGGCTTACCGTCTCAGCGGCTACTTCCACACCACGGACGCGACGAGGCGGCTGTTGCCGCTCGTCGCGCAACGCTTCACTCAATCGGGTCGCCAGCTGCTCGCCGGTTGGGCCGAGCAGAAAGTTAGCGAAGAAGCCGGCCACGACCAGCTCGCGCTGCGCGATCTGAGCGAGCTCGGCTATCGGGCGCAAGGGCTGGTCCGCACGTTCGTACCGCCACGCGCACGGGCCTGGGTGGCGCTCTTCGAGCAGCTCGCTCGGGCCGCTGATCCAGTCGGTTGCGTGGGCTATGCCCACGCTCTGGAGCGGCTCGCCTTGTTGCGCGGCCCCGCTGAAGTAGACGCTATCGAGCGGAATTTACCTCAGGGCGTGAACGCGACGCGCTGCTTGCGCGTGCACAGCGCGCTCGGCAGCGATGCGCGTCACGTGCACGCGAACGTGGCCGCGACGTGTGCGCTGAGCGCCGCCGAGCGCCGAGCAGTCGTCGAAGCCTGTTATCTGACTGCGCGCATCTACTTCGACCCGGCGCTCGACGACGATTTTCATTCAGCACGACTGGCGGTGCAGGTGCTGGCCTTTCGCGACGCCATTCGCCCGAGCGAGACTCTCTCACCACAACCCGACCCCAACTAGGTGACGCAAATGAAAGAGAAAGAAACGTGGCTCAAAATCATCACGAAGGCGTGGGATGAAGAAGCCTTCAAAGAGCGGCTGCTGAAAGAGCCCAACGAGGTGCTCAAGGAGTACCACATTGAAATCCCGCCGGGCGTCACCTACGAGGTGCTGGAGGACGGAGTCAAAGGCAAGCACTACCTCGTGCTGCCACCGAAGCCCCCCAAAGGTGAGCTCGTGATCGACAATTTCGGGCGCGACTCCCAGAGCGGCGATCCAGGGTTCTGAGCGCTCAGGGGGCTGAGGTTGGTGCTGGGTTCGGGGCCGGCTTTGCCTGGAAGTTCGCTGGATAACCGAGCAAAGCATCGGTCAGATTCCTGACGTGGGGAACACCGAGACCGGTGATCGGATCCCATTGTGACTTTGCCTGATATCCTGCCAGCGTGTGCTGATCCGAGCGGCCTTGCCCGGAGACCACGCGAAACTCGATGTCCGAGTGGCCATTGGTGATATCCCGCAGCACTGCGTTCTCTCCGGTGTCGGGCGAAGTGCGGCCCAGGTAATAGATCAGCGGGTTGGCAAAGCCGAGCGGCGCCAGCCCCTTTTCTTGCCGACGCGCGTTTGCGACGGCAATGACCGTTGCCCAAATCGGCGCGGCCATACTCGTACCGCCCGCGTAGCCGATCCACTTGCCATTGATCACCAAGCGGTAGCCCATCGCCGCAATCGCGTCGCCGTTGCCCAGGGACAGCGCCGGGCCCGAAGCCATCAATGCCACGTCCGGGAACCCGCGCCCGTAAGGGAGCACCGCTGGCAAGTTGGTCCCGCGCGAGTAACTTCTTTGTGAGGCGATCCCCACCACGACGGCACGCTGCCACTCGGGCACCGGCACACGCTCGCTGAAGCCGCCACTGGTCGCCAATGACATGAAGGGCAGTTCCTTCGCGAGCGCAGGATCCGGGGGCAAGGGACCGCTCCAGCCGATCTCGGTGGGCGGATTCAACGACGCGACGAGCGTTCCTCCCACCGAAAGCACCAGGTCCTCACTCGATGGAAACGTTGCGTGTGGCCAAGCGGCGCGGGCCACTTTCCCGATCGGATCTTCCTTCAGGACCGCTCCCGGTCGTCCATCGTAAACGCCCCAATCCCCCGCGCCGACGATCACGGTAATGCCAAAGGCCGCTGCCTTTGCCAGCGCCAAGGCAATCGAGCCGCGACCAAACTGGCGATAATACGTGTCCTCCGGCAGCGTCCAGGTCATGCACAGAATGTTCGGAGCGCGCGGGTCGCTGACGGCCATTTCGACCGCGGCCAACCAGGGGTCGGGCAGATCAGAAGCCAACTCGTAGACCACGATTTTGGCGGCCGGAACCAATGCGCCGATCCACGCCGGCCCCATGCTTGCCTCGAGCCGGTTGAGCGGGCTCGACTCGGGATCGCCGGACTGCGGCCCCACGGGCGCGAATTTGAGATCCGGCTCATTCACCCCGGCGGCCTGCCAAAACGTTCGCAAGTCCGCCCACAACTCATCGCGAAACCCGCCCGAACCAATCGTCATGATGGCGATGGTCTGATCCTTGCCGTCGCAGCCCTGTGGGAAATCGTAGTACTCGCGAATCATTTGTGGTGTCACGCCGTCTTCGAGTCGAGCCTCTTTCCCGGTAACTTCGAAGCGACCGTCGCTGCCCCGCCGACTGCTAGCCGGATCGGAAATGAACCCACCACGTACGGGCGGGATGGGGGCACGGAAAGATCGCGGCGTGCGCGCGTCTTCCTCCGGCGGGTTGCCACAACGCGCCAGGTGAATGCTGCGAATTTCGGGCTCGAGCGCTGCCAGCGGTCCATCCCATTCCCAGGGATTGATCTGCGAGCCACCAGAAACATCGCCCAAGAATCGCTTCAGCGTCGTGCCTTCGAAAAACTGGTCGAAATAGGCCTCCGTGCCGTCGACGTACAAGAGCGGTGAGTAAGGCGAGCCCTGCGCCGAGTCGCGCACGGGAACGACCCGCGTTGCGGCCTGAAAAATCGCCGCGACTTTGTCATACCGTTGTTTGAGATCCGCCTGCGGACCGCTGCGGTCCGCAGGCTTCAGGTACTTGCCGTACTCTGGTCCTTGGGGATCCGACGCGCTCTGCGCGCACTCGTAGAATTGACCGATGTTCGTTTCGCGCAATACGATTCGAAGGCGGAGCATTTGTTCCAATTCATTCTCCCTGGGAAAATGCCATCCGTGATCGACTTCACCCCTGAGGCACGTCGACACGAGGCGCTCACGCTATCTTAGGACAATCCGATTTGCTACGCTCGGCCTCGTGTTTCAGCGGCCGCACGAACGCAGTCCCCGTGCACTTCACAAGGGATACCAATTTGCCTGGTGGCCACTCCGCGTCGAGCTCGCGCCGCTGCTCGACGAAATCCGAGAGCAGCAGCCCGAATGGCTGGAAAGCCAATGGAAGTGGCACGTCGAATCGCGCTTCTCGCTGTTACGCGCAGGGCGCCGCTCCGGCTACCCGGGCAGTGAGCTCACGAACGGTCATTCCATCGATCAGCCGAACCTGGAACGCTTACCTCGCCTGCTCCAGTTCCTGGATACCGCATTCCCGATCGCGCCGACGCTGGCTTGGCTCGGCCGCATCCCGGAAGGCGGACGAATTTTTACTCATGTCGACAACACGCAGCATTGGGACGAACATCACCGCCTGCACGTGCCGCTGATCACCAACCCGCAAGCCAGGCTGTGCGTCGCTGGCCGATTTCTGTTTCTGCAGCCCAACCGCATTTGGTTGCTCAACAACAGCCTGCCGCACGGCGCGCTGAACCGAGGTCCCGAGCGCCTGCATCTGGTGCTCGACCTGCCCCATTTCGCAGACTTCGACGCTTGGCTCGCACGGGGCACGCTCGAGTCCGGTGAGACGGACGCGCCGGCGCTGGCGGAGCTCGAGCAGAATCCGCTCGACTCACCTGCGGTTTCGGCGGCGCTTGGCGGCGCTCGCCTGGCCCGATTTTTGGCTCAGTAGCTCGCCATGGCCGCGCTCGACAGCGATTGCCTGGTCCTCGGCGGCGGGCCCGCGGGCAGCACCTTTGCCGCCACGTTGCTCCGTCACGCACCGGACGTGCGAGTCACGATCATCGAGCAAGCTCGCTTTCCGCGCTGGCAAGTGGGCGAATCGGTGGTCCCGTTGATCAATGCGCAGCTGCATGAGCTCGGACTCTTCGAGCGCGTTTCGCAGGCTGATTTCGTGAAGAAGATCGGCAACGTGATGGTCTGGGGGCCGACACGCACGCCGTGGAGCCCGGATTTCCTGACCCTCGGTGAAACGCGCGCGGCAGACCCGCGGGTGCTCGACATTCCGGGCTTCGACTATAGACCCCTGGCTGGCTCTGGGCTGCCGCTCGACGAACCGGTAACGAGCTTCAACGTGCGCCGCGCTGAATTCGACGCGCTGCTGCTCACACGAGCCCGAGAGCTCGGCGCACAGGTGCTGGAAGGCACCCGCGCCACCCGCATCGCGCGCAGCGAAAGCGGCAAGGTAGAGTCGGTTTCCTGCGTCGACGACAGCGGCGTGGCCTTCGAGTTGCGGCCTTCGTTCGTAGTGGATGCCTGCGGTCTCGGCTCGCCCTTGACCCACGGCCAACGCTTCCGCGACCCGGCGCTCAAGCATTGCGCGATCGTCGGCTACTTGCGCGGGGCGCGTTGGAAGGCCAGTTATCGCGGGCAGCGCGCAGCGGTGTTCGTGCTGAGCGTCGCCCGCGGTTGGCTTTGGTACATCCCGCTCGCGGCGGACTTGATCAGCGTGGGCTTGGTCACGGATGCGGCCGAGCTCGCGAGGCGTCCCAAGCAGGCCGCCCTCGAAGAGCTGCTGATGGCGGAGCTCGAGGCCGCGCCGGAGCTGCGCGAGGTGGTGCGGGGCGCGCGGCTATGCGACGACGTATTGCCCAATCGCGCCCGGGTGCGCACTTGCCAACAGTGGTCCTCGTTCGTCGACGCTCCGGTCGGTCCAAACTGGGTAGCGGTCGGCGACGCAGCGATGTTCGTCGATCCGATCATTCCTTCGGGCGTGGGCTTTGCCATGCAAAGCGGCCACCGCGCCGCGTACACCTGGCTGACCCAGCAGAGTCGCCCGGATATTTCGAGCGAGCAGCTGTGGGAGGCTTACGCCTGGTACGTACGCGGCGAATATGGGGCGATGTCGCAGCTCGCGCATTTCATGTACGCCAACAACCGGGCACTCGACACTCGTTTCTGGCGGCGGCGCTTGCTCGACCCCTGGCAGCTGCAGCTACCGAGCGAGTGCACCCTCAGCTCCTGCGACTTCTTTCCGTTACCGAAGGCGTTCGGTTGGCGAGTGGTCGCGCCGCTATTGTCCGGCATTGCAGGCAGCCAGGGCGCGCTCGAGAGCGTATACGAAAATGACGGCGTCTCGCCGGATCTGCACGGAATGGCGCTCGAAGTCCGGGCCCCGCTCGCGCTGGCGTTGCGCAGCGACTACCCCACCGACGGCGTGCGCAACGGAAAGCTACGCCTGTATCGAGACGTCGTGACGCCGCAACGCGACCTGTATCATCGACTCGCAGTCCTGCCTGCGGACATTCCGCAACGCTTGGCACCACTGGTGGACGCTCTGCATCGCTATCGCGACGTCGACTCGTTGTTGGCTGCCGCGCCGCAGCTGCTTTCGGCGGCAACCAGTGAGCGAGCGGCGGTAGAGCGCGCGGTGCACGAGCTGCTGGGTGTCACGGCCCGCCGCGGCTTCATCCGCTTGAGTGGAAACGCCGCGCGTGAACCCAAGGCAGCGCGCGGACACCTGCCGGCAGGGTGAGACACGTACGAGTCGGGATATGACGCCGAAATCGTCGCTTTTTTGGGCCGGCGGGTAGGCGAGGGTAGGCGACGTCACGCCGGTAGCACCACATGTCGGTGCGCCCCGAAGCAGCACCCAAACATCGAGTCTGACGTGCTCGAAACAGTACCTCTCGTGTTCTCGCGCGAGCCAAAACGCATCACTACCGAGGGCAATAGTCGTCGCGTTCTTGTGTACGAAATCGCACTAGCGCGCCAAGCTAGCGAGATCGCATTATCGAGACAGTTGCGCAGCCGCCCGAGTCGCGGCATGAATTACCGAGGCGGTTGGGATCGGCGAACACTCACGCGCTTCTAAGCTCGTGAGCTCAGCAGATACTCACCGAATTTTGCGCGACGGCAAATCGTGGGGAGCTCGACCAAACACATGCCTTCTCCGACACGCGCTTCCGAGTCCATGCTCTTGGCAGATGATCCACTCGTAGGGCTTCCCTATCGCGCAATCCGGTTGCTCGGCGCGGGCGGCATGGGAGAAGTGTTCCTCGCGGAGCACCGCCTGCTCGCAACACCATGCGTGGTCAAGCTCCAGCACGCGCGCCTCGCTCGTGATCCGGACATTGCCGACCGGATTCGCTTGGAAGCCGAATCGCTGGCGCGGCTGCACCATCCGAACATCGTCTCGATCATCGGCTCCGGCGAAACCTTGGACGAGCGGCCATTCATCGTCATGGAGTACCTGCGCGGCCAAACCATGGCCGACGAGCTCGCGGCCCGCGGACAACTGCCGTTGCTGGAAGCGCTCGACTACACCTGTCAGCTGCTACGCGGCCTTTCAGCAGCCCACGCGGCGGGCATCGTTCACCGCGACATCAAGCCGGATAACCTATTTCTATGCGACGGCCCCAGAGACAATCGGGTCTTGAAGCTGCTCGACTTTGGCGTGGCGTGCACCATGCCGGATGCGCTACCCCTCACCCCCAATCCGTTGGCCGTACCCACCGCGACCGGCACCGTCGTCGGTGCGCTCAGGTACGTGAGCCCAGAAGGCGCGCTCGCGCGGCGCGTCGATCACCGAGCGGATCTGTACTCGGCCGCCCTCGTGCTGTACTTCGCCCTCGCCGGGCGTGGCCCGTTCGATCACATTCAGAGCGCCCTGCTGCTGCTCTCCGCGCATGTCGCCGAGGAGCCGGAGCCGCCCTCTCGCTACTCCCGAGCGGTCGTCCCGGCGGAGCTCGACCACGCCGTCTTGCGGGCGCTGCGCAAGGCACCCGAAGAACGCTTTCAAAGCGCAGACGAGCTGCGCCAGCAGCTCGAGCAGATCATGGCCCAGCTACGACGTTCGCCCGATGCCTCGGAGGTCCACCCCTTGCCCGAAGCCGACCAGTGTGACCCTGATTCGAGCGGCGCCAGGATTCGCGCATCCAGGCCGGTGGCCCCCGCCAACGCAGCCCTGGAACAGGCCGGGCCACTGCGGCTCGGCCAGCGCTTCCTCGACAAATACGAGATCCGCCAGCAGATCGGGCGCGGCGGGCAAGCCTGGGTGTATCACGGGCAGCACATCTTTACGGCGCGCGAGGTCGCGATCAAGATCATCCACTCGCCGCGCGGCATCACGCGCGAGACGCTCGAACGTGGCAGGTCGGAGGCGCGAGCCCTGGGCAAGCTCGATCACCCGAACATCGTCGTCATGCACGACGCGGGTGTCACCGACGATGGCTCCTTCTACATCGTGATGGAGCTACTGCGAGGGCGATCACTGCGCGCAGCACTGAAAGCTCACGGGCGCTTGGCTGTCGAAGAAGTGCTCCGGCTGTGCACGCAGGTGGCGGAGGCCGTGCAGGTGGCCCATGAATTCGACGTCGTCCACCGCGACCTGACACCCGACAACATCTTCCTGACCAAAGACAATCGCGTAAAGGTGCTCGACTTCGGCATCGCCAAGGTGCTGAACGAGATCGGCTTCACGACCCACAAGGACATCGTCATGGGCTCCGTGCTGTACATGAGTCCGGAGCAAGTGCAGGGACTTCCGCTCAGCCCGCGCAGCGACATCTGCGCGCTGGGCCTGATGATGTTCGAGATGCTGCTCGGCAAGCACCCCAGCCTGCTGCTCTTCGAACAGGAATTGCGCGCACGAAACGAACCGCTGCGGCGCCCTACGCTAGCCGAGATCCCGCCCATTCAGATGAATCGTATCCCGCCCCTGCTATCGGAGCTGGATCCCGACATCCCGCTCGATCTGGCGCAGGTCGTGCATCGCGCAATTGCGAAGAACGCCGAGGATCGCTTCGCCACCATGCGCGATTTCGTGTCCAAAATCCGCGATTGTCGCGAGCAGCCGCTCACGTTCGTGAAAGCCTGCGTGCGCGATCTGTCACGCCACGACGTCGGGGAGTCGGAGGATCCCCCGGACTCGCAACGTGCAACACCGAGGCGCGGGTTGGTCTGGGATGGTGCGGGTGCCGTGACGCCAATCCCGCCGCCGCTCGAGTTGCTCGAGGAAACGACGGCCAGCAGCGGCTCCTTCGTAGCGGGTGGCCTCGATCGCTCTCGGCCGAGGCGCCGGCAGGCGACCAAGAGCAAGCGTTCGCTGGCGTCACCCAGAAATGCGATCATCGTTGCCTGCCTGTTCGGTGCCGCGCTCGGCAGCCTGAGCGCGCTTCGGCACTTCGATGCCGCCACGCGGGCCTCCGGCAAAGCACCGGCCGAGGTCGGCACGACCGCCGCCGCGACCCTGTCCACGAATTCGCTGGTTGCGTCCCTCTCACCCGCATTGCCGGTCGCAACGCCACGAAGCGCACCGGAAGTGGAACCCGAACCCGAGCCGTCGAGCGCCGTCGCCGATACCCCAGCCGTGAATCCAGCGCCTGCACGACAGCCACGCGGCGTGCGCAGTTCCGCAGCGCCCGCGCACCCCACGCGCACGGCGGCGAAAGCCGCAGCTATCGATTCCGCCAAGTCCGTCGACCAGATGACCGACGTCTCACGTCCGCTCGAATTCGAGCTCGGCAACAAGCAACGCAAGGAGTCGCCGGGCAGCACGGAAGCGCCGCGCAAGAAGCTCAACGGTGGCAAGGCGATCTACGGTGACTGAGGCGCACCTTCAGCGAAGAACGGCCTTGGGCAAAGACAGTGCCTCGGCGACGGCCATCAGCGTGCCGGAAAGCGAGCTCGGATCGGCGTCGTCCGTTTCGCGCCTGACGATCGAGAACAGCTTGCCGAACGGTGTTGCGAGCTGCTCCGGCCGCGGATCGATACTGCTCCAAGCGAGCGGCGGCCGCGGCAAGGCATCGCCGGGCAGGGCGTCGTAGGCGATGCGTAGCCGCTCGAAGCTAGCCAGGACTTTCGTGTCGAGGGCCTGGCCCTCACGGGCCAATAGCCAGGGCTGAAACAAGCGGTACGCGGCCAGGCAGCCCTCGCGGTTGGCGCGCAAGTCGCGAAGCGTTGTCTGCGCGTAGCGCGACTCTTCGCGACCCGTGGCGGCGCGATCGACCTTTTCCAGCTGTTCGCGGGTGAGATCGATCAGGCCACGAAAGACGAACGCCACGTCGAGCTCGAGCGGGTCGAGCTGCGCCTTCAGCGCCGCGACGTCCACACTCAATTGATGCGCGAGCTGCTCCTTGAACGCGCGCGCTTCCGCCTCGGTACGGGGAGCCCGGGCGGGCCGATAGCCTGGCAGCGCTTGCTCGAAGGCGAGCACCTCGGCCGGGATCTGCTCCGCCCACAGGATCCGTTCGATGGCATGCATGCCGATGACGCCCCGGTCGTCGAACGAGTCGGGGTCGCCGTCGTTGCCGAGCTTGCCCAGCACCTCGTCGTAGCGCGCATCCGTGGCCAAGTCAGATTGTGGGAAAAGCGGGGCAAGAGCGCCTTCGATCAGCTCGTAAGCAACACGGCCGCGAGTCCAGGCGCCCATCATGGCGCTGATGGCCGGCGCATCCTCGGCTGTGCTCCAACCGCGACCGGTCGGGGTCGGCGCCGCGCGCTCTAGTTCTTCCGCGGCGGCCTGCAGCACTCCGACCTGAGTCGTGAGCTGTTGCTTCATGCCGAGCTCGGCGCGAGCCCGCTGCGCGTCATCGCCAGCCTTGCCGCAAGCCGGCAACGCGAGCGCGAAGGCCAGCCAGTGCAGCCGCCTGTGATCGCGCGCTTGGCGCGAATTTCCGATGTATTTCATAGTGTTTCAACGAAGCCCACGAGACGCGCGCGCTCGGCCAGTGACAGCCTTCGGTAGCTCGCGACCGATTCCCGCCCTTCCGAGCCCGGCACACCGTGGGCTTCAATGGCCTCGCTGACGTCGCGCGCGCGACCGTCGTGCAACAGCGAGGATAAGAAACGCAAACCGATCAGCGGCGCGGTTCGAAACTCACGAGGTTGGGCGTCCGCCTCGTATTGTCCGTCGGAGAGCGCTTCGCCCATGTCGTGAAGCAGTAGATCGCTGTACACCGGGGCGTCGATCCCGGACAGCGCCGCAACGCGAAAGTGCGGGTCGGTCCGCAACGAAGGCACATGACAGCTGGCGCAACCCACTTGCTCGAACAAGGCGAACGCCGAGCGGTCGACGGTCTTTCTGAAAGGGATCTCGAGCAGCCGCACGTAGTCGCTGAGGCTCGCCACGCGCGAAGCATCGAAATCGATGCCCGGTTTGGCGTCGTCCAACAGGCCCTCTGGTCCGGCCGGTTCGCTGGGCCGGAGCGGAGTCGTAATGCCCATATCGCCGTTCAAGGCATCGGCGGTGAAATGCTCGAGTGTGGCCAGGCGGGCCTTCACTCCGAAACGGCCAATCTTGCCGTCGCCCAAACGGTTTGGTCGTCCGCGCACGCTGCCCGAGCGCGCGCTCGCGGCCGCAGCCAGACGTTCCAGCTCCTGCTCTTGGATCGCCTCGAGATAGCCACGACCGAACACCGCCGGCGGCAAGCGGCGCACACTGCGCAGCTCGCCTGATTCAACGGCGCGCAGCGCCTGCTTCGCGCCGGCCGTCACGAACGGTCGCTCGGTGGGGCCAAACGGCAGCCGCGCAGCGAGCTCGGCCTTGCTCGACACGCCGGACGGCGCGAGCTTGTTGACGAAACCCGGGCCCCGGCCGTCGCTTTGGTGACACGCAGCGCACGAATCTCGAACGTATAGCGGTCCGAGCCCGTCACTTTCGCGCACCGTTGCCTCGAACAGCGCGTCGCCTTCGCGAAAACTTCGCAGCTCGGCCTCACTGGCTCGGTTCAGCGGCAATCCCGGCCGGTCCACGCGCGACCCGGGTTGACTGGACACGTCCGCACTGCCACTGGCACAGCCGACGACGGCCAAAGCGCCCAGCCAGCACGCGGCACGCGCTCGAAGGGGATCGAAGGCGAACACGGCGCCATGCTTTGCTGCGCGCGCGCTCCCGGTCAAACGAAGTCGTGTCTTCGCGCTCACAATTCACACGCACGTCACGATCACGCGCGAGGCTCGCTGACTCGCAGTCGTGACCGTTCTGCAAACTCTGCGTGACTGGTGCGCGAGGCGTTCGAACGCAAGCTAAGGTGCGCGCCGCAATGGATAGGCGCCCCATCTGGTTCGTCGCGCTAGCTGGGCTAGCTGCGCATGCCTCGGCCCTGTGGGGCGATTTCATCTGGCTCGACCACGCCCACATCGAACAAGGCCTGGCCTTGGCGCCGGCCGGCGAGTGGCTGTCGCTGTTCGCACATGGTTTCGCCGGAACCGGCTTCTACCGCCCGCTGATGTCCGCCTCGCTCTCGCTCGACGCGGCGCTGGGTGGCGCTCCTTGGCTGTATCACGCGACGAGCCTGGCGTTTCACGCTGCCGCTGCGGTGTTGACCCTGCTGGCCGGGCAAACGCTGGGGCTCACGCGCCGCGCGGCGACCTTTGCGGCGCTGCTATTCGCGGTGCATCCGCTCACTTCTCTGGTCGCCAATGCGATCGCGTTTCGCTCCGAATCGATGATCACGGTCGCCCTGCTGTCCTTGGTCATCCTGCACCGCCGCGGTCACGTGCTGGGTGCGGCGCTGGCCCTACTGCTAGGCGCGCTGAGCAAGGAAACGGCACTGGTCCTCGGGCCGCTGTTCGTGGTCGCGCTCGAGCTCTTCCCCGGATCGAATGAAAGCCAACGAAAACCGCGCAACCTCCGGCTGCTCGCGGCGGAGGCCGGAGCGCTGCTGGTGGCGCTCGGGCTACGCTTTCAGTTCGCACCGCCCTTTCGCGCGAGCTTCGTCCCGCTGTCACTCAGTGATGCTTTGGGCACGCGACTCGCGGCGTTGGCCAAGAGCAACGCACGGTTGGTCCTGCCCTTCGATTTGACCGTGTGTGATGCCTTTCCACTGACCTCGCTATCGCAGCCGCAAGCGCTGCTGGGCGGCGCGCTGCTGATCGGCCTCGTGTACTACGCGTACCGCCGGCGCGGGCCCGCCTTGTTGCTGCTGCTGGCGATGCTGCCCGCGCTCGAGCTCGTACCCATCATGCGCTGGTGGTCGCCGCACTATCTTTATCTCGCGCTGGCACTGGCGGCGATGTTGGCCGCCGAAACCGTCGAACGTTGGGGCACCTGGGCAGTGCGTTCGGCAGCCTGCGCGACACTCGTTCTGGCTGGCGTGTCGCTGTTCGACGGGCTGAGCTACCAGAACGACCGCGGCTTTTGGTCACGGGAGGCGAGCCAGGCGCCGGCCTGTCGCGAGGCGCACTTCTATTTGGGCGAGGTCGCCCGGGCAGGCAAAAATTGGCCGGAGGCCGTGCGCGAATACGAGCACGCGCTCGCGGCCAAGGACCGTGTCCTGAGCTACGTCGATCGCTTCGCTGCGTTCCAGAACTTGGGGGCCGTACAACTCGGGCAACACAATCTCGCGCAGGCCCGCGTGGCATTTCGTGCAGCGCTCGAGCTCGCGAGCAATGAGCTCGACACCCGACACTTGCTGTACAATCTCGCCACCACCGAGCTTTTCGCAGGCAATGCGGAGGAAGCGGCACGACTGCTGGATCAGGAGGTGCGGCGCGCCGACGCCCTGCCGGCCGCGATTTTGCTGCGTGCTCGCGCGGAAGCGAAGCTCGGCCGGACCGCCGAGGCCACGGCGCTCGTGCGACGACTACGACACGACAACAACGCAACGCAGCCATGAGAAGAGCCGCCTCTCTGCCGCGCGCGCCGGTTGGCAGCACCGCTTCGCGACCCTGGCTGGTCGAAGGCGGCTACATCGCCGGGCGCGCATACGACTGGTTCTTCTTCATCTTGTCGCCGCTGCTGGCTGCGCTTTTGGGCTGGCTGGTGCAGAGCCTCGGGCTCGATCGCTACCGTTTTTCGAGGCCGGACGGCCAGGGCGTGGTGCGCGAGATCGCGGTCGTGGCGCTTTTGAGCGCCGCCTTCACGCACGCGCACCTGATCATCGTCGTGGTCCGAACCCATCTCAATCGCGAGGTCTTTCGCAGGCACCCGCACCGCTTCACCACCATACCGATCGCGCTATTTTTGGCCTCCCTCGCCTCGCGTTGGGTGTTCGTCTTCGCCAGTGTGCTCAGCGTGTGGTGGGACGTTTACCACTCGAGCCTGCAAACCTTCGGCTTGGGGCGCATCTACGACCGGCGCGCGGGCAACGATCCCGAGGCGTTACGACGCCTCGACTACTTGTGTAACCTCGCCCTCTATGCCGGACCGGTCTTGGCTGGCGTCAATTTGTCGGCGCATTTGCTCAGTTTCAAGAAGTTCGAAGTACTCGACGCCCCTTCGCTCTCGCAGATTGCCGATGCGGTGTTGGCGCAGAGCGACGAGCTGCGCGCGCTGGTGCTGGCCGTCGGGCTCGTGTTGCTGGGCTCGTTCCTTTTCAGCTACGTCACGCTGACTCGCAACGGCTACGTCGTTCCGGTGCAAAAGCTGGCCCTCTACGTCACGACCGGCACGGTCTCCATCGCCTGCTGGGGCTTCGGCTCGTTCGGCGAGGCGTTCTTGATCATGAACTTCTTTCACGCCTTGCAGTACTTCGCCATCGTTTGGTGGAGCGAGCGAGGCAGCCTCACGCGCGCCTTCCGCTGGGCACCGCTCGGGCTCAGCGTGCTCTTGTCGTTCGGCCTCGGCTACGGCGTTTGGCTCGCGCACCGGCCGGCAGATCTGATCCCCGTGATCGCGCTCAGCAACGTGGTTTCGCTGATGCACTTCTGGTACGACGGATTCGTCTGGTCCGTGCGCAAGGGGCACGTTTGAGCGATTGCCCGTGCCTTAGCGACGGGCCAATGAAAAGGCGTGAACGTGGTCGTTTTTGGCCGCCGCGCCGTGACAGCCATTGCAACCGCCCAACGGATCCCCGCCATAGCTCTCGCCGTCGGGCGCATTGACGCCACGCCAAACGATAGCCACCGAGCCGTCCGCGCGCGCGCGCAGTCCGAACCATTCCCAGCCTGCCGCGCCCGAGCCGTTGAAGCCCTTGCCGCGTTTCACCATGGCGAAGATGTCCGACTTCTTCTTGCTCTCGACGGTCTTGACGAAGATGGTACCGACAGGGAACGCCTTGGCCCCTGCTTGCGGCGCAGCGTTGAGATACTCGTACGTCTCGCCCGCCAGATGTGTGTTGCCTTGTTCGGGACGATCAGCGAGCTCGACGCGAGCCCAATCCTTGAAACCTTGGAAATTACGCTCGAGCGCGATGAACGGTTCACGCACGTCGGACAGGGATTGCTCCGTGTGACGACTGCACGCGCAGGCCGCGAGCAAGGTGAACGGCAGCAGGCGGTGGAGCAACACACTCAGTAGACGCGAGCGGAGCGGGTGACGCATGGCGGGTGCCTCGCACGTCTATTCGACGGCCGAAAGCCGTGCGACGACGCGGGCGCGCAGAGTTTTCCTCAGCGTCACGCAATTGCTTTCGACGCGTTGCACTTCGCGCTCCTCGGACGAGCACATCAACACGTCTCTGAAATGTTGGACTAGGATAACAACGCCGTCATCTCGACCTGAGATGTTCCGCCCGTCTTGCGAAGCTCGATTCTTCCAACCAACAGCACGCGATCTCGTCGCGAACTGTTACAGTTTGCAACCGGCAGCGCGCTCTCACTGCTCTTGCCGGCGTGTCAGCGCACACCCAAACAGCAGCGCGACCGAGTATTTTCGGCGTTGGTCGAACGCTTGATCGTGCCCGACACCCACGCGCTGTTGGTGAACAGCCGAAAGCTCGAAACATCGTTGACCGAGCTCGTGCGTGCGCCGAACGACGGCAGGCTGCGCGCGTCACGCAGCGCGTTTCGCGCCGCGTTGCTGGCATGGGAGGCGGCGGCTTGTTTCAAGGGCGGGCCCCTGCTGTCCACGGGCTCGTTGCTGCGCGTGCTGTTCTGGCCGACCAAGACCGTCGCGCTCGATGCTTTGCTGCGAAGCCGCGCAGCCCTCGACCAGCTGAGCGCGCTAGCGGTCGACCAAAAGGGGCTGTTTGCCATCGAGCATCTGTTGTTCCCCCTCGGGGAGGACGCGGCAGCCGCGGAAAACCGGCTCGTTTCGAGCGAAGGCGAACGCGCTCGCTGGCTACTGTGCGGGCTCTCGCGCCTGGTGACCGAATCGGCACAGCTGACGCAGCAGGCGCTGGGCGACGGGACGGCATTGCAGGACAGCCTGGTCAAAGGCGAGCACGAGAGCGTCAAGCTTTTGCTGAGCAACATCGGCTCCAGCGTGAGCAGCGTGATCACCGATCCCGGTGCGGTGCTGCGCAGCGAGCTGGACAGCTCACCGCGCGAGCAGCGCGGCGGAGCGAGCCTGCTTGCCTTCGCGATTACCGAGAGTCGCATCGCTGCTGCCCAACGCCTGTACTCGGGCGTGTCGGAGCGCTCGCTTTCGGCCCTGATCAAAGACAGCGCGCCCGACGTACACGCACAGGTCGCGAGCGACTTCGCGCGTGCCTTGGCCGACCTGCGTGCACTGCCCGAAAACGTGGCGCCCAACCTCGCGCCTGCGACCGCACGGCAAGCCGCTGCCGCGGCGGTCCATGCCTTGGAGGCGGTCGTCAAAAGCGATCTCGCGACCGCCTTGGGCGTGCCGCTGCTGTTCGGCCTGCCGCACGACGACTGATCCGCGCGCGCTGCGGACTCGGTGCTTGCCTGTCGACCCTTCGCTTCAGCAACCGCGATGTTCTCGAAACACAGCTAATCAAATAGGAAATCACCCATGAAACTAGCAATTGGAAGGGCCGTCGTAGCGGCCATCGTGTTGGCGGGCGCCGCCACTTACGGCTGTTCGAGCGATCCCGCTGATTCGTCCAGCGGAGAACACTCCGAATCGAGTGGCAGCATCGGGCTGGCTCTCGAGGTGAGCGACGAGGTCACGCTGAACAGCGTCAGCTACACCATCGCCGGCCCGGCCGCCTACAGCAAGAGCGGCAGCATCAACCTGAAGGACAGCGCAACCTTGTCGCTGTTCATCGACGGCATCCCGGCGGGCGCGGGCTACAACATTGCGCTGAACGCGAGCGGCAGCGATGGCCAATCGAGCTGCACGGGCAGTGCCGATTTCGTCGTGACCGCCGGTGGCCTGAGCAACGTGAGCGTCAAGCTTTCGTGCAAGCTCGCGCCGCGCAAGGGTTCGATCATGGTCAATGGGACCTTGAACGTGTGCCCGGTCGTGGAGTCGCTCGAAGCCAACCCCGCCGAGGTCGCCGTGGGTGGCAGCATCGAGCTCAGCGCGCTCGGCAGTGATGCCGATTCTGGACCCTCGTCGCTGAGCTACGCTTGGACCGCAACGTCCGGCAAGTTGCTCAACGAGGGCACGCCGAAGGCCACATTCACCTGCCGCGCGGTCGGCCCGGCCGTGATCTCGCTCAGCCTTTCGGACGGCGACACCTGCCCGGACGTACGCAAAGTCACCGTCAATTGCTCGGAGGTCAGCACCGACAAGAACCTGAAAGTGGCCATGGTCGGCGACACCGATCACTACGCGAACTACCAGCACGTGCTGGAGCTCGTGAAAGCCGATGGCGCGCAAGCCCTGCTGGTCAACGGCGACATGACCTACTCCAGCAACCCGACCGCGTTCTGGGACATGACCGACTCCGTGCTGGGCGCAGATTTTCCGGTGTTCATTGCCCGCGGTAACCACGATGACGATAGCTGGCCCAATTTCCAGCCGCGCGCCCTGACCCACCTCGGCGGAGCCGAGCGCATCGCTGGCGCCCACGACTCGAACTACAAGACAGTCTTCCACGGCCTCTCGGTCGTCGCCATTCGCAAGGGTGACACCGCCGACAAGATCAGCTCGCTGCTGAAGGACGACCCGCACGCTTGGAAGATCTGCCAATGGCATCAGAACCAAAAGAGCATGCAGGTCGGCGGCAAGAGCGACGAGATGGGCTGGGGCGTATACGAGGCTTGTCGCCAAGCGGGTGCGATCATCCAAACCGGTCACGAGCACAGCTATGAGCGCACGCGCACGCTGATCGCCACCAGCACGCAGACCGTGGATCCCAGCTGCAATTCTGCCACTGATCTGTGCGTAGGTCCGGGCCGGACGTTCGTGACGGTCACTGGTCTCGGCGGCAGCAGCGTTCGCCCGCAATTGCTGTGCCTACCGTCCACCTTCCCCTATGGCTGCAAAGGCGAGTGGGGCGTCATCTACACCTCGAACCAGGGCGCCACCTACGGCGTGCAGTTCATGACCTTCAACGTCAACGGCTCGCCCAAGAAGGCAAAAGGTTACTTCAAGGACTTGAATGGCGTCACCGCCGATCAGTTCACTGTGACCTACGACGCAGCGCACTGAAGTCACACGCCTGGATCCGACCGGACCGCCGCGGACGCTGCTCCAGCAGCCTCGCGGCGGTCGTGTCGTTTTTGCTCCTCGCCTGACCATGCGACGGAATACCGCGCCGCGCGCGGAAGAGCGCCAGAAGCAAGAATTTCGACGGTTTCCGACAGCCGAGGGAGGCACGAACTAGCGATCACTGATAGACTGCTGCTGCATCTTGCGAGGTCGATCATGAACGACGACGCTCCCGTGCTGATCATCGACGACGACAAGCTCGTGCGCCGCCTTTTCCGGCGCATCCTCGAGCAAATGGGCTCGCTGGTACTGGAAGCCGAGAGCGGCGAGGCCGGGCTCGCTTTATGCCGCGAACACAAGCCTGGCGTCGTCTTGCTCGATCTGCGCATGCCGGAGATGGATGGCCTCGACGTGCTGAGCACGCTCGTCGCCGAGCATCCGGACACACCAGTGGTCGTGGTATCCGGACAGGGCACGATGACCGACGCGGTCGAAGCCCTACGCCGCGGCGCGTGGGATTTCGTTGCCAAGCCGCTTCCCGACAGCGAAATGCTACGCCAGGCAGTCCGCCGCGGCCTGGAGCGCTCGGCGCTCCTGTGCCAGAACCGCGCCTACGGTGAAAGCCTGCGCAGCACGAACGAGCGCCTATCCGCGGCGCTGAACGAGCTGCGCAATGACGAACGGGGCGCGCGCCAGCTCCAGTTCCAGCTGCTCCCGCAAGATGGCCTGCGCCTGGGCTCGCTGCGCTGTGCGCGTCGCCTGTTTCCTTCACAGCTGCTGAGTGGAGATTTTCTCGACTACTTCGCGCTGAACGAGCGATTCGCGGGGCTATACTTGGCGGACGTCGCTGGGCACGGCGCCGCTTCGGCGTTCGTCACCGCCATCCTGACCACGTTGGTCGGGAAGTATCGCGAGGCACTGCACATGCGCGGGGACGAAACGATCCTGCATCCGCAGCAGCTGCTCGCGGGGCTGGACGCCGATCTCAAGGCCCTCTCGATCCCGAAGCACGTGACCTTTTTCTACGCCGTCACGGATTTGGAGTCGGGGCAAATCGTGTACGGAAACGCCGGAGCCTTTCCGTATCCCTATCTGTCGAACGGCCACGAAACCAGCGAGCTGGAGTGCGCAGGGCGCCCACTCAATCTGCCCGGAAGCGCAGCGTTCGGTGGCGGCGAGGCGCGCTTGAGCCCCGGGGGCCGGCTGCTGCTCGTCTCCGACGGAGTATTCGAGCTGCCACCCAAGCGCCCCCTTCGCGCGCGGCGCGAAGCGCTCGGACAGCAACTGGCCCAGGCCGAGTCCATGGACCAGCTAGTGCATGCGCTGGGGCTGAGTGAACGTACCCCGCTCAGCGACGACGTCGCGCTCTTATTGGTCCAACGAGAGGAAAGTCCATGTCATTAGGCCACGTGACCCATGCCGCCCAACAGGGCGTCCACGTTCTGCGCTACTTTGGCACCGTCAACTACACCTTGGCGCCCGGGCTACAGCAATTTTTGCAGCACTTGTTCGTCGACGATCAGGTCTCTGGCCTGGTCTTCGACCTGACGGCGGCCGAGTCGCTCGATAGCACGAACCTCGGTTTGATGGCCCGAGCCAACGAACGAGTCCGAGAAACGGGCGCGCCCAACAGCGTCATCATCTCCGGCAACCAGGACATCGATGTCGTGCTGCGCAGCATGGGCTTCGATCAGACCTTCGATCTGCTGCCCGCCGAGGAGCGCGCTGCCGATCCGCGGCCGCTCGAAGCGAGCGCAGCTCCAGTCGTCACCCCTTCGCCCTCCGCTGCCGAGCTGCAGCGCACCATGATCGACGCACACCGCGCATTGGTTCGCATGAGTGAAGCGGGACGCCTCGCGTTCGAACCGGTCGTCGCCTGCCTCGAACGGGACGTCAGCCTCAGCGACGCTTGAGCGCCACCCGGGCGGGCACGGCTCAGCTCGGAAATGCGTCGCGGGCGCGGCGCGCGCGCCGCCACAAAGCCCGTGCCAAGCAGTCCGTCGCCGCGTTTCCGGGCCCACGACGAATTGATTTACTACTGAACATAAATCCAGTACCCGAACCGGGTGAGCACGAAACAACTTCCCCGAGACACTGTCCGTGATCTGCTCGGCATTGCCCGAGCGCTGTACGTCGTGCGCGACAACCAAGGCGCACAACCGAGCGAGCTCGATCGCATCCGCGAGGTGAGCGCGTGGCTGATCGACGCGCTCGAGCTCTCGAGAACCGCGCCGGATACCCTCGGGCATCGCGCTGCTTGGACGAAAGCCGAGCGCGCCACCTCGGTGCTCAGCGAGCTGCTTTTGGCGCATGACGAATCGACCAAGCGACTGGTGGGCGCTTGGGCCGAGCGGCTGTCAGCGCGGGCGCGGTAACCAGCGTGCCGAGGTGCGCTCCCAAGGCGGAAACTCGTACCTGGGCCACGTCTTCGACGACGGCCCGGCGCCGACCGGCTTACGCTACTGCATCAACTCGGCAGCCCTGCGCTTCATCCCCGCAAACGAGCTGAAGACCGCGGGTTACGCGGAATACCTGCCGCTGTTCAGCGGCGGCTGAACGCTTGGGCTTCCCGCTCGAGCGGGGCTGTGATTAGGGTCGGGCCGGAAATGAGCTCCTTCAGCATTCAAGAAGCACAAGACCTCGCCGCCTTCGCAGGCCAAAGCGTAGAGCGGCTGGCCGCGGCCCGCGCGCTCTTCGACTCCACGCACGACGAAGCGAGCGAAGAGCGCCGCTGGCTGGAAACCGCCACGCAGCGCGTGACGGGTGCGCTCGAAGGCCTCCGGCGCGCCCTGCTGGAAGCAGCGCCGCTGCCGGAGTTTGCAGGCGCACGGAAGGTGAAGAGCGAAGCCTTGTCCAACGCGTGGGCGGACGCCATCGAGAGCGTGTTCGACGCGATCGTGGCCAACGTCTCGGCCAACGGCCCCCTAGTCGAAGCCTTGTTCCCGCACCAACGCTTCGCGGCGTTGCGTCGGCCAGGCAGCTCGGCGCAGAATTTTTGGCTCGAGTTCGAGCGCCGTGCCGAGTCGACCTACGTGCGTCGGCTGTGCAGCGATCCCGAGTATGCGTTCCTGCCGCCACTACTCGAGGCAGCCAAGACCTCCGAGCGCAGCTTACGCGAGGCCCTGGCGCCGCGGCCCTTGCCCGAGGCGCAAGCGCTCGAGCTGCGCGAGGCAGTGAGCTTGGCGGCAGAGGGCCTCGAGCTCGCACTGCGCCAAGCCCGCTCGCTGAGCGAGGCTGCGTTTGCCGCCACGCCGGCGCGCGTCAGCGAGCTCGGCCTGGACGCGAAGGCCAAGCGGCGCGCGGCGCGCCCCGAGGCCGCCAAGCTCGCGCCCAGCTGAGGCTCAGCGCAGCGTGAGCAGCGCGATCTCCGGCGGCACGCCGAAGCGGACCGGAACGATGCTGGTGCCCACACCGGTGGTGACGAACAAGTGTCGCCCGCCCTCGACGATATGTCCCGCGGCATAGCGCGAGCCGAAACGTGAAGGCACGATACGCCGGCCAAGCACCGGCAAATCGACCTGCCCACCGTGAGTGTGCCCCGCCAAAGTCAGCGTCGCACGCTCGTCCAAAGCGGGAAACAGGTCTGGCTCGTGCACGAGCACGAGCAAGGGCATGCCGGGCAGCGCCAAGTCGAGCTCCTGCTGCGCCGAGCGCAAGCGCTCGGTTTCGTCGCGCACGCCCAACAAACAGAAGCTCTTGCCTCGATAGTGCAGGCGTCGCACTTCGTCGTCGAGCACCGTCAGACCGTGCGCTTCGAACGCGGCCCGCACCTTCGGGCCGTTGTTCCACCAATCGTGGTTGCCGAGCACCGCGAACACCCCGAGCGGCGCCCGTAGCTGGCCGAGCTCCGTCGCGATCGGATCTGCCTCGACGTGCTCACCGAACCAGATGTTGTTGATCAGGTAATCGCCCGCCAGCAAAATGAGATCGGGCTTTTCCGCGTTGGTCCGCGTCACCAACTCGTGCAGGCGGGAAAGCCCCCAATGCGGTGAGCCCACGTGCAAATCCGAAAGCAGTGCGACACGCACGCCCGACAGCTCCGCCGGCCAATTGGGCAGCTGGAGCTCCTGACGATTGACCACCAAGCGCGCGGGCTCGATGAAAAATGCGTCTGCTCCCAGGGCAATGCACAAGAACCCCAACAACAGCCACGCACGCCTGAACCATCGATTCACGGGACTAGCTCTAGAACGCGCCACCCAGCGCGGCAATTCCCGCCACTATTTGCGGAGCAATCGTGGTCCTGGCTCCTGCCAATGCCGAAGCCGCCGCGCGCCTCGCCCTCGCTTCTCGCACGGCGCCGCCGACGCCGGGTCGGCGTAAGCTAGCGAGCCATGACACCCGAGCTCAGCTTTCGACCGCTCACTCTGGCTGATCTGCCGCTCCTACACGAGTGGCTCAATCGAGCGCACGTCGCCGAGTGGTGGGACGAGCAGCGCGATCTCGAATACGTGCTGCAGACATTCGGCGCCGATCTCGAATCGCCGCTGATGCGCATGTTCTTCGTGTGCTTGGGCGGAGAACCAATCGGCTATATTCAGGAGTATCGAGTGCTGGGCGCCGATCCCGAGTGGTGGACGGACGAGACCGACCCGGGCGCGCGGGGCATCGATCAATTTTTGGCCAATGCCGAGCAGCTCGGGTTGGGGCTGGGCTCACGGATGGTGCGCCAGTTCGTGACCGGCTTGTTCGCCGATCCGGAGGTGACTCAGGTGCAGACCGACCCGTCACCAAGCAACGCTCGCGCGATTCGCGCGTACGAGAAGGCTGGTTTTCGGCGCGTCGGGGAAGTCGTTACCCCGGACGGCCCGGCGCTCTTGATGCGCATCACGCGCACAGAGCTAGGCTGATCGAGCGCGGCAGCCGCGGTATTTCCGTGAGCTGCCGCGCCTTCGCCGATCCGCGTTTACTTGTTGGTCAGCGCGGCCACGCCCGGGAGCACTTTGCCTTCGAGGTACTCGAGCGAAGCGCCACCACCGGTGGAGACGTGCGACACCTTGGAGGCAACGCCGGCTTTCTTCACCGCCGATGCCGAGTCCCCACCACCGATGATGGTCGTCGCGCCAGAAGCGGTCGCTTCCGCGAGCGCCTCGGCCACCGCGATCGTGCCCTTGGCGGAAGCGTCGATCTCGAACACGCCGACCGGGCCGTTCCAGATCACGGTCTTTGCTCCGATGATGATTTTGCGGAACGCCTCGATCGTGTCGGGCCCTGCATCGACGCCCTCCCAATCACTCGGAATGTCTTTGATCGAGACGACCTTGGTCGCGCCCACGGTGCGCGCTTTGAAGTCCAGCTTGTCGGTGACGACCACGTCGGTGCCGAGCACGATCTTGTCGCCGGCTTCGGCGAGCAAGCTCTTGGCCAAATCCAGCTTGTCGTTCTCGACGATCGATTTGCCGATCTCGAGGCCCTGGGCCTTCAAGAACGTGTAGGTCATGCCGCCACCGATCAGCAGCTTGTCCACGTTCGGCAGCAGGTTCTTGATCACGTCGATCTTACCGGACACCTTGGAGCCACCGATGATGGCCACGAACGGTCGCTTCGGTTCGGCCAGCGCGCCGCCCAGGTAGTCGAGCTCCTTCTTCATCAAGTAGCCGGAGGCAGCTTGCGGCACGAACTTGGTGATGCCCTCGGTCGAAGCGTGCGCACGATGCGCGCTACCGAAGGCGTCGTTGACATACACGTCCGCGAGGGCCGCGAGCTGCTTGGCGAAGCCCGGGTCGTTCGCCTCTTCTTGCGCGTGAAAGCGCAGGTTCTCGAGCAGCAGCACGTCGCCGCCCTTGAGCGCAGCGACGGCCGACTCGGCAGGCGCGCCCACGCAGTCGTCCGCGAACGAAACCGGTGAGCCGAGCAGCGCGGCGAGCGCGTCGGCGACCGGACGCAGGCTGAAGTCCGGGTTGCGCTTGCCATCCGGACGTCCCAAGTGGGACATCAAGATGACTTTGGCGCCCTTTTCCTTCAGGTATTTGATCGTCGGCAGCGACTCTTTCAGACGCTTGTCGCTCTCCACCTTGCCGTCTTTGAGCGGCACGTTGAAATCGACGCGAACGATCACGCGCTTTCCGGCAGTCTGGATGTCTTCGACGAACAGTTTTCGCTGGGTGCTCATGGGCCCGGGCTTAACAAGGGGCCGCGCCGGTGTCGAGAGCGGCGGGTCCGAACCCAGCAGATCCGCCATCCTGGGCTTTTGGACGACGTGGCGGCATCGCCGCCCGGGCCACTCGAGCGGACCGCCGGGCCCGCGGCAGCGCAGCGGGCTGACTCCACGCCTCACCGCCGCGCCCCTCGCCCGCCAGCGTCTCCGGCTTTACAGCAGAGAAGTATCGCTCGGCGGCGCGCCGTAGTCGTCGTGTCGGCCGTTGAAATACGAAACCGGCAGGGCGGCCAGGCGCGCCGCGGGGATGTCGTCGAGTACCGAAAGGGACACGGCAAAGAATGGAACGCCTCGAGCGTCCGTGCCTTGACCGAACACTTTCACGCCACAGCAGCGGCAGAACCGATGCCTGATCTTGCGCGTTGCAAACTGGTACTCGGCGAGGTCGGCTTCGTCGCTGTGCAAGGTGAGCGCATCGGCACCAACCGGTGCCAGCCAGGCTCGCGTCTTTTTGCAGATCGAGCAGTTGCATTTGAAACTGCTCTGCTCGGCCGAAAAGCGGACACGAAAGCGCACCCGTCCGCAGTGACAGCTGCCCGAGTAGGCCTCGATCACCGCCCGCCCCGTGCAGCGGATGCCAGGTAGTGCACGAGGTTGTCGAACGTGCTCTGCCAACCGCCTTCGTGACCCTTGGCGGACTCCTGAGTGCTGAAGCCCTCGTGGGTGAGTGAAACGAGCGTACCGCCGTCCTGATCTGCGAATTCTACCGTGACCAGCGTGTCGACGGCGTCCTGCTCTTCCCAGCGGTGGCTGAAGACGAGCCGCTGACCGGGAACCAGCTCGCGGTAGATGCCATTTACCGTGTACGTCTCGGTACCGTTGCTCATCGCCGCGCGAAATCGGCCGCCGACACGGACGTCTGCCTCGGCCGAAACGAGCGTGAGCTCTCGCGGGCAAAACCATTGCCGCATGATCTCGGGCTCGGTCCAGGCGGCAAATACCTTGCTGCGCTCCGCTCGGATGAATTTGCTCAGCTGAAGCTTGCGATCGCTGTTCATTTTCACATGCCTCCTCATTTTTTTTCGAGTAGCTGCGCCAGATTTTCGAGTCGCTCTTCCCAAATCGCGCGATAGTGATCGAGCCATTGCCCCGCGCTGTGCATGGCTTTACCGTTCAAGCTCAGGTACGAAAAGCTGCCGCGCCGGGTGCGCTCGACCAAGCGCGCGCGCTCGAGCACCTTCACGTGCTTCGACACCGCGGCGAGCGACATCTCGAACGGTTTGGCCACTGCGCTGATCGGCCGCTCGTGGCGAGTCAGCGTCTTCAAGATCGCGCGCCGAGTCGGATCGCTCAACGCGTGGAAGATCAGGTCGAGGTCATACGCGCTGGATTCAACCATTTGGTTGAATCTGGATCGCGCTCTGGCAAGAGTCAACCATTTGGTTGAATCAATCCGATCCCCACCCTGAACGTGCCACCCGCGCCGCGATACCGCGTGGTGCGGAGTGCCCGTCAAAACCCGTACAATCGACGGGATCCGACAGCAAAAAACGCCACGAGCCTGCTGTTTTCCCCAAAATTTGCGAAATAGAATACTCGCCGACACACAGCCGTAACGGAAAGCCGGCAGGATTTAAATTCAACCCGAGTCCCCAATGGCCCACCCAAGAACTCACTGGCTCATCGAACCGACCTTTCCCGCGCCGCCGCCGTTACCTCGCCTGGATCTCGAGACGTGCGCAGGCGCAGCTCTAATTGGCCCCCGCGCTCAATATCCGAGCGGAACCTGGCGCCTGGGTACGAACGCCGAAGCCGACGCCTTGCTCGAGGAGGAAGACACCGACAGCCAACGTTTCGCCAAGTCTGATTCGGAGGCGCCCACCGTGCGCCCCGGCGCACTGCGCGCGCTGAAGAAGCGCTGAGCGCCCTGCTACGCGCGCTGCCCCGGATGGCAGCTCAGCTGCCGATTGCCAACCAAGACACTTCTACCGACCAAATCTTGGTGTTGAGCCAGGTTTCCACGCTCAACGTGAAGCCATGTTCCGTGATGTTCTCGGCGCGTACGCTGAGCCGTAAGTTGTCGTCCTTGCTCGCGTCGATGCCGACGACTCCGACGTGAACCAGCGGTGGGACCGCGAACCGTCGTTCGAACAAGATCGGCTGCCGACAGCGGCGTCGCAGCCCCCCAGCAGGTTCGAGCAGAGACCAATTGTCGATGGTCGAATCCAAGACGACCACAGCCGACAGCAGACTGAGCGGAGCAACGTTCGACATGACGCCATGTTACACGGGTGCGCCATG
>Ga0207691_10000054_pt1 | contig 91463 bp, 63 predicted proteins | sample KBSM13metaG_FD_184327 | JGI IMG/M metagenome (GOLD analysis project Ga0207691, IMG submission 184327) | Miscanthus rhizosphere microbial communities from Kellogg Biological Station, Michigan, USA - KBS M1-3 metaG (SPAdes) (version 2) | ecosystem: Host-associated > Plants > Roots > Rhizosphere >...
CTGACCGGTTTTTACGTCAATGGCATAGAAGAAATTATCCCAGCTACCGATAAACAGGACGCCGTCCTGCAACACGGGGCTGGAATGTATGATCCCCCCTGTCTTAAATTTCCATTTAAGCGATCCGTCATTTGTATTCACAGCGTACACATTGCCATCGCTGCTTCCAAAATACAGCGTTTGTCCTTTGTCATTTTCGTCAGGTACCGGAGAAGAAAGAAAATAGTCCCAGAGATCATTCATTTGCATATCTGAGGGTTTCATTCCCCAGTAGCCAATGCCGCCAATAGGCTTTTCACCGCCTGTTTTAAATTTCCATTTCAGCGATCCGTCCCGTTCATTCAACGCATAATAATTTCCATCCATGCTTCCGAAGTAGACAGTTTGTCCGAATACCGCGGCCGTAGAACGTACGGCACCTCCAGTGGTGAATTTCCACAGCAACTTTCCGGTTTGACCATCGGTCGCATAGAGATTTCCGTCTTCACTTCCTATGAACGCAGTCTGACCAGAAAGGGATGGGGAAGAAAATATCCTGCCTCCGGTTTTAAATTTCCACTTCACCTCACCGATGGTTTTTACCGGGCCGGAATCTTTGGATGGCTCGTCCGTTGCGGCCTGGTGAAACCATGTATAGTCATGATCGCTTTTTTGCTGTGCACTGGAAGAAGTTGCTGCGATAAAAAGGCATAGCAGACACCTGATAATTTTCATGCGGTAAAATGTTCAATGTGAATTATCAAAATTAGCAGACTAATGGAGGGCGGGAAATAAATCTGCGTTTGTCAGGAAACCGTTTTGGAATTTTTCCGGCGATCACGCCAGCGTTCGGCGGGGCCTGGCCCGTTGATGCGCCTGACATAAGGAATTTTTTCAACCAGCTGTAAAAAGGGATATACCGTTTGGGAAATCAGGTTGGCAGGGAGTCTGGCCAGCGAAAGTTTCTTTTCGGTTGGAAACCGCATATCTTCTATTCCGGTAAGCGGATAAACCTCCCGGGAACGATAGGCCGTTCCAAAAAGGTGATCATAAATGCTTAGGTGTGCGCCAAAATTTTTATCACGGTGTTCGGGTTGAACGGAATGGTGAACACGGTGAAACTGGGGATTGGTAAAAATCCAGCCAAGCCAGCCCAGGTTCATTTTCACGTTGGCATGAATAAAGCGGGCGTGGATCGGTTTATAAATTCCGATCACCAGCACGGCATATAAATCAGAAACCTGGAAAATAAAAAACGGGATGAATCCGAGCACAGAAACAACCAGCAGATCGATAATATGCGCACGGTTTTCCGTAAAAATGTTCAACTCCTCCTGGGAATGGTGAATCGCATGAAAATACCAGAGAGCGGTTACTTTATGACGAATATAGTGAGTGGACCATATGATGAATTCTGCCATCAGTACAGCTGCGATGATCTGCAGGTATACCGGCCAGGACCGGGCGGAATGCAAAGAAATGAATCCGAGCCACTGTTCAAAAATTCCCCTGAAAAAAGCAAGTACGGGAAACAGGATAAGGAGGATCAGCGGTGCGGCGATCAGGTACCATATCAGGTCCTGCAAAAATCCCTTACCTATCAATGGCTGATTAGGATCACACGGAAAAAGGAATTCGAGGAGCAGGAGAAACGGAACCACCAGATACAGGGCGATGTTACCATACAGGTTGAAGAAAAGGCTTCTTATTTCCGGTGAAAACAGTTCATGATACGCTTCACGGAGACTGATGGCCTTGTCTACGAGATAGCCGGAGCTGGAGACGGTTTTGAAGGTTTCGATAACCTGTCCGGTCCCTTCTTTTGTAGACGCAATGACAATGTGAGCCATCGACAAACTGATCCAAACCAGACCAGTCAGCGCAATGATGGCGGGTATTATCCTGTTAGAATCCGTAAACCTGACCCACCATTCCGGCAGCTGTCGGGGTTTAAAAAGCTTGTCGTAAATAATCATCTGGCCTTAATAAGGGTTGAGTCGGGATTACAGTAGAGACATTGGAGAATAAGCAATGTAATATCAATAGATTATGCCGAATGCATAAAATTTAAGTGAATGTACAATGAATTTGGTAATACTCCCAATTTCACGCCTGATTAATCTATTAAAAACGCCAATTACCCGTCATTCGGCCCTGGCCAGCTGAAGAATCTATTCATAGTATAATGATTAGTAACCCTTTGTTGATAACTTCGGCTAATGTCAGATAAGAATGCGGGCAGTTCCTTTATCGTCATCCTGATCATGGGATTGCTTACAGCCATCGGCCCCCTGTCTATTGACATGTACCTGCCGGCCTTCCCTGCAATTGCCAGGAGTCTTCACTCTTCGGTTTCGGACGTATCTCTTTCACTTTCCAGCTTTTTTATCGGCATTTCCGCCGGTCAGCTTTTATATGGCCCTCTGCTCGAAAGATTCGGCAGAAAACGGCCATTATATGCCGGCCTATGCCTCTATTTTCTGGCCTCGGCAGGTTGCGCCCTGGCGCAATCTGTGGATGGCCTGATCCTGTTCCGGTTTTTTCAGGCAATCGGCGGCTGCGTAGGGATGGTGACGGCAAGAGCCATGGTAAGAGATCTTTTTGAAGTAAAGGAAAATGCCAGGGTTTTTTCGATGCTGATGCTGGTTGTCTCCGTATCGCCCATCATTGCGCCTACACTAGGGGGTTATATCAGCTCATCTTTCGGTTGGAGATATGTTTTTGCGATGCTTATCCTGGTTGTCCTGCTGATCATGGCGGGAACCTGGTTTTATCTTCCGGAAAGTAAAAAGCCGGATCCTGGTTTTTCACTAATGCCCATTCCAATCCTTCGAAATTTTGCACGTATTCTCCGGGATCCTCATTTTATCACTTTTGCACTGACGGGAGCCATTTCCTCAGCCGGATTATATGCGTATCTCGCCGGTTCTCCTTATGTGTTCATGGAAATCTATGGCGTCAGTGAAGCACAGTTTGGCTGGATATTCGCTTTTATCGCCGCGGGGTTGATCGGAGCCAGCCAGGTAAACAATCTTGCCCTAAGGCGAAGTTCCGGTGAACATATTATTAAAATCGCTGCTGCCTGCCAGTCTGCTGCAGGAATTATTTTGCTTTTTCTGACCCTGATGGGATGGGTAAATTTATTTGTCACCGTCTCGCTCGTATTTATATTCCTGGCATGCCAGGGGTTTATTTTTCCAAATTCAACAGCTCTCGCTCTTGCGCCGATGGGTCATAATGCGGGCAGTGCGTCCGCCCTGATCGGGGCCATTCAAATGACGATTGGCGCATGTTCCTCAGCCCTTGTAAGCTTGCTCCACAACAGGACGGGCTTGCCGATGGCAGGCGTAATGACGGGTTGTGCTGTCCTGGCTTTTCTGGTTTCAACACTGGGAAGAAAAAATCCAGTCCTTTCCATAAATTCTGAGGTATTAAAAGAAAGTGATGTGGAAACGGCTACTACGCTGTAACCAGCCGCCTGATTCGCTCCTTTTGAAATTTCAAATTCCACGTTATGTAACTTTAATCCCATGTCTGAAAAATTCATGCTTAATCCCTATAAACTAAAGGAACTGATACTCTATTTTTTAAAACTGGGCGCAACCGGCTTCGGCGGGCCCGTTGCCCTGGTGGGCTATATGCACCGCGACCTGGTTGAGAAAAGAAAATGGATGACGGAAGAAGACTACAAGGAGGGGCTTGCGCTTGCGCAGCTGGCACCCGGGCCCTTAGCTGCCCAGCTGGCGATTTATCTCGGTTATGTACACTTCCGGATTGTCGGGGCAACCCTCGCTGGCATTGCATTTGTCCTTCCTTCTTTTATCATGGTCCTGGTTTTGGGTTATCTCTACGTGGTTGCCGGCGGGCTACCCTGGATGCAGGCAGTCTTCTATGGTATTGGAGCTGCCGTAATTGGCATTATATCCATAAGCAGTTATAAACTGGTAAGGAAAAGTCTGGGCAGGGATCAGTTACTCTGGATCATTTGCCTGGTGTTGGCCGGCGCTACCTTTTTTACTGAAAAAGAAAACCTTTGGCTGATGATCCTTGGCGGTGTAGTCGTCTGGTTCTTCAGGAGTCCTCCGAATTTTTCTGCAAAACAGACCGCCTGGTTTTATCCCATCTTACTACAGGCAGGCACGGGAATTCAATGGAATGAAAAAATAATTCAGATCGGCTGGTTTTTTTTTAAAGCCGGTGCATTTGTATTTGGCAGTGGTCTGGCCATAGTGCCGTTTTTATATGGAGGCGTTGTTAAAGAAAATCATTGGCTGAACGAAAGACAGTTTTTAGATGCCGTTGCCGTCGCCATGATCACGCCCGGTCCCGTTGTCATTACGGTTGGTTTTATCGGATACCTCGTAGCGGGTGTACCGGGAGCCTGTATTGCCGCGTTCGCCACCTTTCTTCCCTGTTATCTTTTTACCGTAATTCCGGCACCGTATTTTAAGAGGTATGGAAAACACCCTTCCATAAAAGCATTTATTGACGGCATCACAGCGGCTGCTGTTGGCGCGATCATTGGCGCCGTTCTGGTTTTGGGTAAAAGGCAGCTGACAGATCCGGTTTCGGTCGCTATCGCAGCCATTACCATTTTGCTTTTGCTGAAGTTTAAAAAAATTCAGGAGCCGGCCATCATATTCGGAGCGGCCGTCGCCGGCCTGCTCATTAAAAAATTTATGGGCTGATTAAATATAAACATCATGAAACGACTATGCGTTATTCTGTACGCACTTTGCTTTCTCGCAGCCTGCCAGCAGACTGCCGAAAGAAATACGACAAATGCTTCAAAGGAAACAAAAAGAGATACTATCCTCTGTCCGCCGGGATCCAGACTGGATATTTCAAAAATCGATCAACTGACGGGCATGAAGGGTTCCGAGAAAGGCGGTGAATACAAGATCACCATACCTCAAAACGATCTGCATGTCGTGGTGGATGGATTTAAAATCATCCCTCCCATGGGGCTATCCAGCTGGGTGGCTTTCTCTCCCTGTGGAGACAGTGCGATGGTGATGGGTGATCTGATTTTAACGGAAACAGATTTAAAACCGGTGCAATCGGAAGTTACTCATCAGGGCTTTTCGATTACCGCCATCCACAACCATTTCCTGCGAAACAGACCCAATGTGATGTACATGCATATTGATAAATCTGCTGATGTCGCCACACTTTCAAACGGAGTGAAGGCCATTTTTAATAAAATAGAGGAGGTCAGAAAAGAAGATCCGAAAAGCGGGAAGTCCGACAGCGTAGTCAATACCTTGAATATTTCCATGCTGGATTCCATTATAGGATCTAAAGGAGAGCAAAATAAAGGCGTTTATAAATACACCATCCCGCGTCCGGATGTCAGGCTGATGGAACACGGGCAGCCGGTAAGCAGCTTTATGGGATTCAATACCTGGGCCGCCTGGCAGGGAACTCCTGAAAAAGCAGCCGTTGCAGGAGACTTTACCATGCTGGAAAACGAGGTCGAACCCGTGATCAGGGCGCTTGTTGAGAATGGCATTGAAGTGGTAGCGGTACACAACCATATGATACACGAAGAACCTAAAATATTCTTTTTGCATTATTGGGGTGTGGGTAATGCAAGACAGCTGGCCGTCGGGTTGAAAGCGGCCCTGAACCAGACGGGCAGATCAGGGAATTCACATGGTTGATAATAGGGTCCTGTTCAGTTGATCATTTGTCAAGTCTGCTTAAAACCCTTATACCTGTACACTGTTAATTCAAAATAATTATAATGACTACCGAAACTTCAAATGAAATATTTCCGAAAGGCGTAGCCGCGCCCTCCGAGTACTTTACGGGAAGTGCCTGGGTGAAAACCCTGCTACCCGCAGATGAAGTATTCAATACCGTTATTGCCCATGTTGTGTTTGAACCCGGGGCCAGGAATAACTGGCATACGCATCCCGGCGGACAAATCCTGATCGTTACAGACGGAGAAGGATTATACCAGGAAAAGGGAAGGTCAGCTCAAAAACTTACAAAGGGCGATGTGGTCAGAATACCTCCCGGAATTTTGCACTGGCACGGCGCTGCAGGGGACAGCCGGTTCAGCCATATTGCCATCAATCCTGGAACTGATAAGGGAACGGTAAACTGGTTAGAGCGCGTCACTGACGAAGAGTATCAGGCAGCCGGATAAATTTAACGAAAACATGGCTGCCGTCTGTGATCTACCCCGACCCTTTGGGATCTCTATGTCTGGTTGAGAGGAAAATAATTAGATTTGTCGTTTGCCAATGAAAAAATCACCTGCCCGGATCCTTGTTGTTTTATTGCTGAACCTGGTTTTCGCAGCTGCTGCCCATACTCAAACACAGACGACTCCTTCCATCGATGATTTCAGCGGAAAATGGTCAACGCAAAACGTAAGGCCCCAGCTTACATTAAATTTTATAGACAGTGTGCGCATGACCCTGGAGGTTGGTAAAGACATGTTGCTCGAAGGCCGTTATCGTGTGAAAATGCGCAAAATCAATGAAAATATTATTCTCCATCTAAGACCCACGGTACAAACCAGTGGAGACTCCCTCGTCATCATCATGAAAAAGACAGGGGCCGGTGTGTATAATGTGAAATCCCTCACTCATTTTTACGCTGACCGCCCACCGGAATCCGAGTTGTTGGATAATCAGGTCTATGAACTGAAAAAAGAAGACTGACTATCTTTTCTTTCTCCATCCATCCTGATAATCCACCATCCACTCGGGATATTCTTTTTTTAATGCACTGACCGCATCGAGTTTTTTCAACTGCTCTTCGGAAAGTATCAGATCCAGTGAATGAATATTATCCTTCAACTGCTCCGTCCGCTTGGCACCGATGATGGTACTGGTGACGCCTGGCTGCATTCTCACCCAGGCCAGCGCGATTTCAGCAGCCGAGACTCCGTGTTCCTTTCCTATGGCCAGGAGGGTATCCACAATTGTAAAAGTTTTGTCTTTGTCAATCAGAGGGAAATCGAATTCATCTCGCCTGGAATCCCCGGCCTTCTGTGTTTCCCTTGTATATTTTCCGGAAAGAAATCCGCCTGCCAGCGGGCTCCAGGGAAAGACGCCCAGTTGCTGATCCGAGGCCAGCGGAAAAATCTCCCTTTCAATATCCCGGGTCGCCAGGGAATAATAATATTGTAAGCCGATAAATTTATGCCATCCGTTTTTGTCGGCGATGCCCTGAGCCTTCATCACCAGCCAGGCCGGCCAGTTGCAGACGGCGATATACCGAACTCTGCCGGATTCGACAATATCATTGAGAGACCGCATGATCGACTCTACGGGCGTCTGGTAATCCACGCCATGTACGTAAAGAATATCCATATAGTCCATCTGCAGTCTCATCAGACTGTCATCCACCGATTGAAAGATCTGGTACCGTGAGAGCCCGATGCTGTTCGGCCTGTCTTTCATCCTGCCCCTCGTCTTGCTGGCAATGACCAGTTCGTCGCGATGCAGTCCCAGGTCACGGACTGACTGACCCAGCAGGGTTTCCGATTCCCCCAGCGAATACACGTTGGCTGTATCAATAAAATTGATGCCTGCGTCTACGGCCTGTTTCATCAGGGTGTTTACTTCCTGCTGCTGCATCCTGCCTATGGCCTGCCAGAATCCTTTTCCGCCAAACGTCATGGTACCCATGCAAAATTCGGATACCAGCAATCCGGTGTTGCCTAAAAAATTATACTTCATGGTGAGATGTATTTGATCTTGTTACCGACCCTTAGGAACAGCAGATGACGTCATAAAGTTCAATGGAAATAAAATTTTCTTTTTTAGAAACGGTTCATGGTAACCGGTGTACCTGTCGGGTGGGATCCGCTGATACGGTCAACGAAAAATATTCCGTCGTAACTATTTCTTAAAATGACCGGGACAAATCCTTCTTTGGTAAAGTCATTGATCCAGTACATATCATGCATTTTTACCGGCTTATTCATCCAGGAGAGAATCAGTTCATCTGATGGTTTCTGGGAAAGATCGAGAAAAAGCGTTTTGTTCCAGGTCTGATGCAGCAGCCAGCCCAATCCTGCTTCCGGTGGGCTTGCCGGCGCTGAAAACTCTTTGGGCGGACTCAGTTTTTGACCCGCCAGGAAATATCTGGCCTGGTAGCTGCCTTCAAAAAAATCAAAACCGCATGCAAAATAGCCGTGTCCGTATTTTTCTTTCAGGTAGTAACCCATCGTGTGCGTTCCCGTCCAGACTGTATCAAAACTTACATGCACATTATGCGCCCATACAATCACTTTGCTGCCTGGCTTCAATTTGTTTTTGATAGACAATATATGTTCGGCCATAAAGCGGTCACGCAAACCGGATTCTGTCATTTCTATGCTGACCAACATGTCCATGCGGATGTTTTCGAGAAGATCCAGGTTTTTTTCAAAATTTTCTTTCGTCGACACCCGGATCAGTTCATCGCGATGTTGTTGAAAATAGCCGGCAATCACCTGCATCGGAGGTGCCAACGCTGCCAGGCTGTCCTTATTCAATTGAAATGGCCAAAGCGAATCCTGCTCGTTGAGATGATCAAACACGGAGTCTGCAACAGATTGCACGGCGGGAGCAAACTGATGGATGTAGTCCAGCAGGCCTTTCCTGGCTATGGCGTTAAAATGAAGGTCGATGCCATAAATCCTTACCTTTTTTTCTTCCGGGGCCGTTTCATTATAGTTCCTCAGCCAGAGCAGAAGCGTGATCATTTCCTGTGTATCCCATTCCATATAGCCCTGATCTGCGAGGCATGCAGGCAGGTCGCCTTTTCCATAAAGAATATACTCATTGATCCGTGAACAGCCACTCATGCTGCTCTCGAGGGCAATTGCCGTATAGCCCATTTCCCGGACAAGAAATTCCACTATATGTTGTTTGAGCTGGAAGAACTGACTCGTGCCATGGGATGCTTCACCGAGTCCGACCAGTTCCACATCCCGGAAAACCTGTTTAAAGGGTTGAAGGTCGGGATATCCGCGTCCGGATTTGCTGTCCTGCACCGGAATGATATTATTCTTTAGCCAGGCAATGACGGCTTTGGTGCTGTCTTCTTTTCCTGTTGCGAATAAAAAGACGGATCGCAAAATCAGGAAGGCAAGCAGTAAAGTTTTTTTACGGAAGGGACTGATCATGATAATGGAATCGGGTTCCAATTATCCGGTTAAGATAGCATCCTTTGACTTCCGTTTCAAAATTTCATTTAGCCCTCTGTAAAATTGTGATAAGTTTATAGAGGTACATTTTCAGTTTGTTCAGGCAATGTCCGGTGATAAGGATTCAGCAGGCAGTTTCTTGTTTCGCGTGCCCATACCGGAAATAATGACCCGGGATAAGATGACGCAAAAGACAGCAACGCAGCCAAGCGCAAACCAGTCTCCCCAGAGGGCATATAGTGTGGAGCTTCCTGCGACAGGCACTTCGGCATACATAATCTGTTGCTCTGACCGGAAAAAATCCATTGCTGAAATTTTCCTGCCGCGATTGTCGGTGACGGCCGATAAACCACTGCCCGCGGGCCTCACGAGAGCAGCACCGTTTTCTATGGCACGCACAATCGCCATCTCTGTATGGATCGGATCGATTTCTTTCCAATCATTCGCGGGGATAAAAAGAATGTCAGCTCCGTTCATACCGCTCTGCCGGATAAGAAATGGAAAAGCATCATCAAAACATATAGCCGGTGCAATCCTGCCATAAGGGGTTTGCAGCACGGGGATTTTTCCATTGCCTTTTATGATGGGTTCAACAGCTACAGGCTTGTTTTTAATATAGGTAAGTTGTTCCTGTCCTTCAGGATTTAGGATAACGATTTTATTCTCCACCAGCTGCTTCGGATAGTCTTCAGGAATGGACCAGAGTGTCATGAGAAGCCAGATTTTTTTCTCACGGGCGAGGTTTGCTGCCTGACTTACAAACTTTTCCTCTTCCCGTTTCGGCAGCCAGCTGGCTGCTTCCTGCCACAGTATGATTTTCGCACCGGCATTCGCAGCCATCCTGGTTTTTTCCAGGAGGTTTTCTTCTACCTGCGGACTATACTGTCCCACGCCCCGGGCATCAGTCCAGTGACAGGATGATAGTTTTGCTTTTTGCGCCCTTTCCTGCACGACGGAAGCAATCATCACCGAGCGGACGCCATCCGGTGTGAAGTGCAATCGAAGGGTGCCATACAGGAGAACCCCGAAGAAAATTCCCAAATACCATAAAGCGCCACGGAAGATCGAAGTCCGTTGGAAAGCCCTTTCCCACATCCAGGTCATGACGGAAGCGAACCATGTGATCAGAAAAGTTATTCCCCAGATCCCGGTCACGGATGCCAGCTGCATTATCGGGAGGTTTCCGGTCTGCGTATAGGCCAGCGACACCCAGCTTCCCTTCGACGGGATAAATGTGGATACATATTCAATGATGCAATAAGCCAGAGGGAAGATCAGGGTGGAAGTAAATCCCTTCAACTTCTTAAATAACAGCCGGTCAGCAAGATATGCCCCGAGTACGATTTGCAGGGCAACACCGGTCAGGAAATAATACGCGACGCCTGGTGCGGGAATCATTTTCCGCCAGATGAATATACTTACCAGCGCAGAACAAATCCATAGTAACCACAGACCTCTGGCCGTCTTTTGGCTGTGGAGGAAACGAAGAAAAAACACAGGATAGAGCCAGGTGGCAAGGGGAATTATCCAGCGGCCATTGGAAAAGATCATAAGCAGGGTTCCCAGGCCGAGCCACGCGAAAGGTTTCATACCGGGTTTCATTGTTGAATTTTTAGTAGTGATGAATACCGCAAAACTCAATTGCCTGAAAAACCTTTCAATTCACATATGGTAAAAAATGGATGGTCAGAAAATTTCTTTTCGCAGCCTGCTAAGAGACTGCGGGGTTATACCCAGGAAAGAAGCGATATAAGCCAGTGGTACCCGCTGCAGTATATGTGGATAGGTTTCAATAAAGTGCCTGTATTTTTGGGCGGCTTCGGCGTGTTGCAGAAAATCCCGCTGGAGCATGAGTCCCATCATTACCCTGTGATTGATGACGGGTGTTAACTGTTCGAATTCCGGGCATGCGGCAAAAACCTTTCCAATATTGGACCGGCTGATACACACAAGAACGCAGTCGGTCAATGCCTGTGCATTTCTTTCAGAAGGTTTACGTTGCACAAAAGAATCCGGATCGCCGACAAATTCATTCTCACAGCTGAAATAACAGGTAATGTCCTCTCCTTCCCTGGTCATGCAATAACGCATGACGCCTTCTGCAATAAATGCCATGCGCCGGCAAACAACTCCCTCCCTGACAAAATATTCGTTTTTAGGAAAATGAATGATTTCTGCAAATTCCGCGATGCGTTCCCAGCATTCCTTCGGGAATTTGAATTGCAGGTAAAGGAAATCCCGCATTAAATCAAGGTGATTCGGGCTATCCATCCCGCAAAAATACAAAACCGGGAAAGGCTGTGGATAGGTGATTGTTATCTGACTGAACCGCTTCCATTTGAATCTACATTAGCGTCCGGGCGGGATAGCTAATGTAAGGGAGGAAGGTTTTGTTATTCTCCCAGCTCGCTCCGGTAGGGCATGGAAGACTGCGCACCCATGCGGGTCACGGAAACGGACGCGGCCCGGCAGGCTATGCGAATGGCATCTTCCCAGTTTTTTCCCAGTATCAGTTGGGACGCCAGCACCCCGTTAAAAGTATCCCCGGCGCCCGTAGTATCCACTGTCTGAACAAGAGGCGCAGGAACCATCATTTTATTTATTCCGTCGCTGAAAAATGCACCCTCGCTGCCCATGGTAATAATGACGTGCCGGACTCCCCTCCCCAGTAATATTTCCGCCGCCGCATCTGCTGAAGCAGGCCCGTCAACAGGAATGCCGGTAAGTAATTCTGCCTCCGTTTCATTGGGAGTGATAAGAAATAGCTGCTCATAAATCTCACCGGGCAGTTCCCTTGCGGGTGCAGGATTCAGAATGAGTTTTTTTTCCAGAAGCCTGGCCTGTACACAAATTGACCTGACCGTTTCTAAAGGGATCTCCAGCTGGGTAAGCCACAGTTCAGAAGCGGCCAGCACTCTTTCCGCTGCAAGAATATCATCCACGGAAAGTGCCTCATTGGCGCCGGATGCCACCACGATTTCGTTTTCACCCGAATGGCTCACGACAATCAGGGCGATGCCGGAAGGTCTGCTCTGATCCTTACGGACCCACTCCAGATGAATTCCTTCTTTCTGTAGTTCACTCAGTGTTCTCAATCCGAAAATATCATCCCCTACCCGGCAGATCAGGGAGGTTTCTGCACCCGCACGGGCAGCGGCAACGGCCTGGTTGGCACCTTTGCCTCCGGAAAACATAAAAAACTCTCCCCCCAGCAGGGTTTCTCCGGGTGAAGGGAAACGCATGGTCTTCACGACCATATCCGTGTTTGAACTTCCGATGACGAGGACTCCTGACATAATTTGTGTGACCTGGGTTATCGAAATGTTTTTTATCGCGCAGCAATGATCATCACGATGCCCGCAACATAGAGCAGCAGCATGAGATTTAACATGTAAGAAACTTCTTTCGGTGCATTCCGGAATTCCTTCCAGACAAAAATTCCCCATATCGCTGCGATGACGGTGGCTCCCTGTCCCAATCCATAGGAAATGGCAGCGCCGGCTTTTCCGGAGGCAAGTATGCTGAATGACATGCCGACACCCCAGATCAGACCCCCCAGTATGCCCGTAAGATGATTTCTGATGCTTCCCCTGAAATAAGAATTCATCTTTACCGGATCTCCTGAAACAGGTCTGCGCATCAGGTATACATTGAAGATAAAATTGCTGGCGAGGACGCCAAGAGCAAAGCAAACCATAGCCGAATAAGGGCTCATTTTGCCCTGTTCAGGAACCTGGAAATCACTAAACATGGATCGGGCGACAAACCGGTAGAAAAACCCCATCAGCAAACCGGCGGCTACGGCAAGCCAAAGCCCCCTGGATGAACTGCGCTCCCGCTGTGTTTGCATTTTACTATAGGCTCTTGCATTGAGAACGATAGCAATACTGATCAGGATCACGCCTCCGATCAGCATGAGAAAATTTCCCTTCGGAGCACCAATATAATTCACCAGTACACCAAGCACCAGCGCGATGCCGATGCCTACCGGAAAAGCGACCGAAAGTCCCGCAATGGAAATGGCAGCCACCAGGAGCAGGTTGGCCAGATTAAATACCACACCTCCCAACGCAGCAGAAAAAACAGCCTGCACGTCCGCCTGTCGCAGGTCTTCCATAAAAGACCGTCCGGATGATCCATAGCTGCCAAGTGTAAATGCAAAAACAAGTGTGAGCAACAGGATGCCCAGCACATAGTCCCAATAAAACAGCTCAAACCTCCAGTTCCCTCCGCTAAGCTTTTGCGTGTTGGCCCAGGATCCCCAGCAAATCATTGTGATGAAGCACAACCAGACGGCGAGCGAATAGGATTCGGGGGTGAACATGGCAGCAGTTTTTTGTAAGTCTGAATGTACAATTATTGCAGATGACAAGGACTGCAACTGGTCTTTTTTCGGACGTAACACCGTTCAATTCCGAACAGTTTTGATTAAATAAACAACGACAATATGTTAGGACCCAATAATTTGACTAGATGGCATATGAATTGGACCTACAGGTTGTCTAACCAAAACCAGGTCACATGTTCAGAAATTATTTCAAAGTCGCCCTGAGAAATTTGTGGAAGAACAAAGGACTTTCCTTCATAAATATTTTCGGTCTCGCTGCCGGTCTCGCCTGTACACTCCTTATTTATCTTTTCGTTTCAGACGAACTGAGTTATGACCGGTTTCATCATAACCCGGAGAACATCTACCGCGTAGTGAAAGATTTTGTGAATGATGATGGAAGCCGTCTGCCGGACGCCACGACACCTCCCGCGCTGGCTCATGCCATGCAAAAAGAAATTCCAGGCGTGGAAAGGGTCACGCGCGTTTTTCCGGGATGGGGTTCCAGCTTCCTCATCTCTTACAAGGAAAATAAATTCAATGAAGAAAAACTGTTCCGGGTAGACAGCAGCTTTTTCGAGGTGTTTAATTTTCCTTTTAAACAGGGCGATCCGGTTTCCGCTTTTAAAAACACCAGGTCAGTCTTGATCACCGAGTCGGTAGCCAAAAAATATTTCGGAAAAGAATATCCGATGGGAAAAACACTGCATATAGACCGGTTGGGCGATATGGCAGTTGCCGGCATCCTGAAGGATCCGCCTGAAACCTCTCATTTCCATTTTGACTTTCTGATACCCCTGCGCAATTTCGGAACCAACCTGGAAGGAAACTGGGGATGGTATAATTTCTATACCTATGTCAGGCTCAGTCCGCATACAAATGTGACATCCCTTCAGCCAAAAATTCAAAAACTTTACCATGAAAATGTAAAAGACGGCAAGAATATCTTTTATACACAGGCACTGACCGATATCCATCTTGGATCTGCATTAAAATGGGAGATCGAACCCAACAGCGACAAACTCTATGTCTATGTATTTTCGATTGTGGGTATTTTTATTCTGCTCATTGCTTCCATAAATTATATCAACCTCGTTACGGCGCGCTCGGCTCTGCGTGCAAAAGAAGTTGGCATACGCAAAACATCCGGGGCTACCAACGGGGCCCTGATCCGTCAATTCCTCCTGGAGTCCGTAGTCCTTAGTCTGCTTGCATCCGCTTTTGCGCTAATCCTCGCGCAACTCCTGCTGCCGGTGGTCAATAGCATCACCGGAAAAAATCTGACCCTGTTCGGTTCTCCCGATTTGCTTGCCGCTTATTTTTTGCTTGGCTCACTGGGGGTGGGTTTGATGGCCGGCCTGTTTCCCGCTCTCTACCTGGCTTCATTCAAACCAGTCGTCGTGCTTAAAGTGAACAAAGTAAAGCAGACCGGGCTATTCAATTTGAGGAAAGCGCTCGTAATTACGCAATTCAGTATTTCCATTGCCCTCATCGCAGGATCGCTGATCATCTACCAACAGATTCAATTCATCAAATCCGCTTCCCTTGGCCTGAACAAAGACCAGGTGCTGGTGATAAAAGAATTTGGGGCGCTTTCCCTGATCGAGAGGGAAAATTTTGAGAATTCTCTTGTGAAGTTGCCAGGCGTAGCAGCCAGTTCGAGTGCCGACGGGATTGTGGGTGGTCAAAACTGGACTACCAGTCTCAATGCCAAAGGCTCCACCAACAGCCAGTTGATAAATTTCCTGAGTGTGGGTACTGATTTTCTTAAAGTGCTTGATATTAAAATGAAAGAGGGACGGAGCTTTTCCAAAGAATTTCCGGCAGATTCGATGAATTTTACGGCCAATAATTTCAAGCTGGACCAGGTAATCGGAAGCATCATCCTGAACGAAAAAGCCGTGCATGACCTGGGTGTTCCTTCACCGCATATTGGGCAGCTTATCGCTTGGAGTCGTGATGGCGATACCACTTATTATTTAAAACTGGTGGGCGTGACGAAAGACTTTCATTTTGCATCCATGAAAAATGAGATCAAGCCATTCGCATTCATCATGAACAACAACCGGGTCAGTAACCTTACCCTGAAACTATCATCACAGAATATGCCGTCTGCGATGGATGGGATCACCCGGCAATGGAAAGCTGTTGCACCAGGCAGACCGCTTCAATATTTTTTCCTCGATGAAACTTATGCAAGGCTCTACCAGTCGGAAACCAATTTTCAAAAACTGTTTTTTGTGCTTGTCGTGCTGAGTATTGTTATCGCCTGCCTTGGTTTATTCGGGCTCGCCGCATTTACCGCGCAGCAACGAACGAAAGAAATCGGTATCCGGAAAGTGCTGGGTGCGAGTGTCGCCGGTATTACAGCCCTCCTGTCGCGCGATTTCCTGAAACTCGTATTGATTTCTGTCGTGATCGCCACACCGGTAACCTGGTGGGCGATGAGCAGGTGGCTTGACAACTATACCTATAGAATACAGATCAGCTGGCTTGTCTTTATTATGGCGGGCATCTTGGCCGTCATTATCGCCCTGGCAACCGTGAGTTTTCAATCGCTCCGGTCAGCCATGATGAATCCGGTGACGAGCCTCCGCTCCGAATAAGATGAAAAAAGGTTCACATAGCAATAGTTGGCTGCTAAAGATAATGCCGCCAGTTAAAGGCCAGCCTTAAACCCAGGTTCCAGACTGTTTTAAGATGAGGCGACTGTCCTCCCGGAACGGGAAGCACCATACTATATCCGTGAGGCACATCGAATCCACCGAATATTTGAATCAGTATACCGGATGCCTGGTCGTATGAAAATTTTCTTGAGGGTATATATTCAATGATGGGAAAATCCCATCTTGTGGAATGATAAGACACCAGCGTGATCATACTGGAGTCACCGGAGCCCGCAGCAACAGGTATAAAGAGTTCGTCCTTGGTTTTTCCAATACCATAAAAATATACTCCTACTTCCCGGCCAAGCACAAACTGAAACTGGCCGACCGGTGTGGCGAAAACAGTTTGTGTACGCAGCAGCCCGCCATTCGCCGCTACAACACCCATTTTGGTTAGTTTATCGGGTGCGATGAGAAGCAGTATCGGAGCAGCAATAATCATGTCACCGGGTATCAGCCAGTAAGGGAGTCTTATCCGCAGGTCAAGCGCACTTCTTCCAGGAATGGCTGCCGTCAGATTTCCACTGGGAACCAGACCGCCGGAATTATTGAAATTCACCTGACTGGTTGATGAGCCATCCAGTCTCCATCCACCCTGCAACCATACCAGACCATCCGCTGCCTTGTCCAACACGCCTTCCAATCCAAATCCAACGCGTACATTCATCTCCAGACCTCCAATCACACCTTTCTGAGTCTGTGTAGGACCAAATCCGCCGAAGACTGAATATCCATCCAGCGCAGAGGAGAAACCTACAAATTTGCCAAGCTCGGAACGGAAGCGCGGCATGGCACCCCTTCCGGTTGCTAGTCCGGGTACAGGTGTCTGCAACAGCACTTCCACAAAGAACCTTGCATTGGTTTCTCTCAGGCCATTGAAATTCGTTGTACAGCTGTTGAGTGAATCTGAAAATGCGAATTCTTTTTGCGAATCCCTTACCGTATCCATTTTCAGCTTTCCTGACACGGCATCTAGAAGTTCCTGAAGGCTTAGCCGGATCGTCGCGGCTGCGATCTCCGCGTCCTCGGGCCGCATAAAAGCATCGCCCATGAGCACCATATGTTTGCCGTTCCAGGTGACGACTTCCAGTCCCTGGCCATTATAGTAGTCGTGTGTGCCCTTTCTGACTGCAGCCGCACCCCAGGTGCCGGCTATATGTCCGGCTGCGAAGGCATCTTCAAGAAAATGAATACCGAAGGCTTCATCGGCCAATATGGACAGCGCCAGTTTCGATTTTTCCTCTGCGGTCATGCTTTCCGTAGCATAGCGGGAAGCCTTCCATACGGCATTGAGGTGATACGACACATAGGCGCCAATGGCGTTAACCGGTGTGTCCTTGGTCAAACAGGCTGTCAGATAAGCAGTGACACTGGTATTTACATTCGGACGGGCAAGTAAAAAATGCACATTATTCGATCCTGCACGGGTGGCATAATCAGGATCTACGCGTTGAAACTGCACATCGGATTCATGCAGATAGTTTATCTGGGCACTTTCCGATTTTGCGTCCTTAATATTTTTCTCCAGATGTGCCGACACGGCGGCTACTTTTAACACCCAGTCTGATTCTAGAACGGTGTTCAGCAACTGCTTCGGTGAGCAGCTATGATCACCGGCAAGCCCGAACCAGGTGGCATAATCAATTCTGTCGGGATTAAGGCCGGCGTTTTTCTGAATTACGGAATCAGTAAGCCGCGACTCATGCCCTTTTCGGGCTGTTGACCATAGTTCCTGCAGAACCGACTGGTATTGCGGGTCAAGTTTCTGAATAGCCAGTACGCCAATATTGCGGTGTTCATAGAAGACCCAGGCGGCTGCCACATCTGCTATGAATAAAAATCCGAGAAGAAGTAATCGTTTGGAAAGCGGCCGCCATTTCATGCAGTTGATCGTTAAGGTTCGGTTCTCTTGCTGTTGAGACTTTTTATAAACTGAATGATATCGTCCTTTTCAGTTTCCGTGAGGTTTAGCTTCTCTTCAGGCAATGTCTGATTATCCAAAGATAAGCCCTCTCCCCTGCCGCCGCCCTGATTATAAAAATCGACTACCTGTTCCAATGTAGAAAAAACCCCGTTGTGCATATAAGGTGCGGTCAGCGCGGCATTTCTTATAGTGGGTGTTTTGAACGCATGGAGATAGATATCAAATGGTGCTACGTCAAATCTTCCCGGATCCGGGTCGGGTTCCGTATTGCTTCGGTCTTTCGGCACGCCGATCACTTCATTCTCCATTTGTGAATAGGATGTAGGGAAATTTCCATTGAACAGGGGCGGATAGTGACAGGTCGCACATTTTGCTTTCCCCATGAAGAGGTTGAAGCCATGCACTTCATGTTTATTCAGGGCTTCTTTATGGCCGCGCATATATTCATCCCAGCGGCTGTTTAGCATCGTCAGGCTCCGGATATAGGATCCCAGGGCATTCATTATTTCAAAAGTGTCCAGTCTGTTGGGATCTTCTCTCGGGAAAGCCTTTCGAAATAGCGCGGTATATGTCGAATCCCCTCTCAGTTTGTCGACGGTTTTCTTCATGGAACCGCCCATTTCCTTGCTGCTGTGCACTACACTGTGCGCCTGATCTTCCAGCGAGCCGACGCGTAAATCATAAAACAGGGCGGGTTGCAGGGCTGCGTTGATCAGGGTTGGCGTATTTCGGTCAAGCAGACTGCTCTTACCCAAAATTGAATTTTTAGTGAGCCCGTCAGTAAATGCTTTTTCCGGCTGGTGGCAGGAACGGCAACTCCGGTTACCCGTGCCCGACAGGACAGGATCAGCAAACAGTTTTTTTCCCAGCGCCACCTTTTCCGGAGAAAGAAAAGAGGATCGGTCCGGCGCATAAGCATTAACGTTAAAAGTATTCGTATCATAGAGCGTCCGGGCGCTCTGATTCAAAAGCAGATTGTAGTGCCAGCCCTTGAAAGACAGACCGGCCGCCATTCCGGCAATCGCAGTGGACGCCGGATTGGCAAAATGCAGGATGAACTCCATTCGGTCAAAGTTTTTGAATTCTCCTTGGCTCTGCAGAAAGCTGATTCCGTTTCCAATGATCTTCACTGCGCTGTCTGTGCCTGTTTTCTGCAGTCCCAGCAGGGCAAAGCGGATGCCATCCAGAGCAGAGGCTGATTCTGGCAGGCTGTTCAGGCTCTGCGGACAGTCGAATCCTGTGATACCGAGAGTCTCCACCCGGAAAATTTCCTGCTTGATAGCTTCCAGCACCTGCCAGTCCTGCATTTCCACTGAGGTAAGTTTTGACCGGAGTACTGCGAGATCTCTCTGCAGCATTTCGATCTGGCGAATCAGCACGATGCGGTTGTTTTCATTGCCAGAATAAATCAGGCCTTCAATTACCTGGAGTCCTGCAGGAGGTGTCAGGCTGATCCCAGACTCTTCCAGTTCCGGCACCGGAGGGCCATTCAGTCTTCGCGCCAGGACCGGCGTAAAATATTCAGCCGCCCATTCCAGTTCTTTGTAAGCGATCCGGGTATCCAGGAAAACAGGTTTGATTTTTTCCAGGCTTTTCCCAAAGGCAATGGAGATTTCATACAGCTGGGCCGTCTTACGGATCAGGGTATCGGTTCGGAACAAAAGCTGACCGCGCACGGGCAACATAACATTTTCTTCTTTTTTTTCCCTGCAACATGGAAAGATGAATGCGGTGACTATGAGCAGATACAGAATAAAAGGTTTTGTCCGTTTCATTTTATTTTGAGGTTGGACAGCAAGGGTCCGATTTCACGGACAAATTCCTGCGTGTATCTCATGTCAGGATCGAGATCGGGATCAAGAATGGTAATCTCTATTCCCGCCGCTTTCGGGCTTGCAAGCAGTGTGTTGAGGATTGCGCGAAGCTCCGCATAGCTGAGTCCGCCTTTTTCTCTGGAATCCACAGCGGGCATCAGTTCATCATCCAGCACGTCTACGTCGAGATGAATCCAGAAACCTTCCAGACCGCGGCTGTTTATCATATTCAGAAATGAACGTGCACAGTCCTCCGGCCCGGTATCCCTCAGCTGGTGGAGATCAAAATAGTTCAATTGCGAATCCTGTGCCGACTTTACATAACAAGGGTCAAATTCCCTGTTTCCCACACACCAAACGTCTTCTTCCCTGATATAGGGTCCCATTTCGAGTATCCGGGTTAGTTTCGGATGGCCGTTGCCGGTAACGATGGCAAGATCCATTCCGGCCGCGCCATGGGTTCCGGATAATTCCGGCATCATATAGTCGGTATGACCATCGAGAAAAAAAAGGCCGTAGCGGCCAATCTGCTTCATGGCGAGCGCGTTACCGATAAGTATGCTGCAGTCGCCACCCAGCGCTACCACGAATTTTTTTTCCATTAAAAGTTTCTTAAGAAGTTCCGCCTGGCGGATCGCAAAAGAAATAATGGAATTTGCATTTCGGACACCTGACTCCGAATCGATTTCCATAGTATAGGCCGGAGGGAGAAGTGTATATGTATTTTCTGCATGAAGAAGTTCATGGAGTCCGTTTGTCTTAAGCCATTCGGGTAATTTTTTTACGCCGGGTTCGCGCCCCGGTCCGGGTTCGATAAGTCCGAGATTGGAAGGCAACTCCACAATAATCAGTTCCTGCATAGAGTGAATTTACAGAAAGCATTTAGTATTTTCATAGTTCATTGTTGCATATGAAATGTACAACCTTCGCAGTTAAAGAGATTCTGCTTCTTTGTTTATTCTCGATTCACCTGTCATCAAAAGGTCAGGGTTTTCTTAAGGCCGATGGCCAAAAGATCGTAAATGAAAAAGGAGAGAATGTTTTGCTTCGTGGCATAGGGCTCGGAGGCTGGATGCTTCAGGAAGGTTATATGCTTCACCTGAACAGGGAGGGGCAGCAATACCGAATTCGTCAGAGGATGGATTCGCTGATTGGGAAAAACGCAACCGATTCATTTTATACCGCATGGCTTAACAATCATACAACGCGTGCGGATATCGATTCCCTTCATGCATGGGGATTTAATTCCGTTCGCCTGCCCATGCACTACCGACTGTTTACGCTTTCTCCGGATGAGGAGCCGGCCGCGGGAGAAAATACTTTTGTTAATACCGGCTTTGACCTCACCGACAGCCTGATCAGCTGGTGTAAATCCCGGGGTATGTATGTATTCCTCGACCTGCATGCCGCACCGGGCGGGCAGGGCAACGACCTCAATATTTCCGACCGGGATCCGTCCAAACCCTCTCTCTGGCAAAGCGAAGCAGCAAAGAAAAAAACCATTGCGCTTTGGACAAAACTGGCCAGCCGTTATGCAAATGAACCTGCCGTAGGAGGATATGATATCTTAAACGAGCCGAACTGGGGTTTTGAAGATACAGTGAATGATCTGAATGGAACTAAGGAGCAGAAAAATATTCCGTTGCGCCAACTGCTTATTGCCATAACCAGGGCAATACGCAGTGTTGACCAAAAGCATCTGGTCATTATCGAAGGCAATGGCTGGGGAAATAATTACAAGGGCGTGGTTCCTCCCTGGGACGGGAATATGGTCTTGAGCTTTCACAAATACTGGAATTATAACGACGAAAAATCGATTCAGTACATTCTTGACTATCGCAATAAATATAATATTCCTGTATGGCTGGGTGAAACGGGTGAAAATTCAAATACATGGTTCACTGACGCGGTCTTATTGCTGGAAAGTCACAATATCGGATGGGCATGGTGGCCACTGAAAAAGCTGGGTAACAATAATCCGCTGCAGATCGCCTCTAATCCCGCCTATGATTCCCTGGTGGATTACTGGAACGGTAAAAATTCCGTGGCGCCAAAAAATGCGTATGCCGGACTCATGCAACTGGCACAGGATAGTCGCTGCGAAAAAAATATAGTTCACCGTGACGTGATCGACGCCATGTTCCGTCAGACCCACGACAGAAAAAACCTGCCGTTTAAAATTCACGAGATCCCAAAGGACCCTGTGATATGGGCAGTGGATTTCGATCTCGGGCCAAATAGCGTCGCATATTATGATCTTGATACCGGGAGCTACTGGGTTTCCGGTTCAAAAGAACGGGGGGGAAACCTGGGAAGAGTCTACCGAAATGACGGCGTTGACATTTATCCCGGACAGAATCCGCCATTTTTTGTGGGAAAAATTGAAAGCGGTGAATGGATGGAGTATACCATCCGCGTTGCCAGGCAGGGACTGTATAACGTTAATGTATTGGTTTCCTCGGATAGCACCGGGGGAGTATTTTCCATTGAAACCGATCATAACTACATTGCTACCAATATGGCCGTTCCCCTTACAGGCGGGCAATGGAAGACACTAACCATTAAAAATGTCGCCCTGGAAAGCGGCACCCTTCATCTGAAATTTAAAGCAATAAAAGGCGGGTTTCGCTTTGCACAAATCGGGTTCATCCTTCAATAAATATGGGCACATTTGGGGATTAAGCACCACGCCCGGGCCTCTTCAAAACATGGCTTTTCCCTCTCTCCATGAAAAAGCCGCTGGTATAATATTTTAACAGAGGGTTAAGTATACTTCACTTAAAACCTTCTTTATGAAATTAAAATTACTCATACTGGGCACTGCCTTGCTTATTTTTTCGCTTAAGGGTAATGCCCAGCTCAGGAAGGGCAATGTGATGATCGGTGCCGATATTGCCAACCTTGACCTGAGCCTGAACACCGGAAGCAATTTCAACGCATTATTAAATCCGAAAGCGGCTTGGTTTATTCAGAATAATCTGGCCATCGGTGCTTATGGCCTGCTAAATATTTCCACAGCAAAAAATGCGGGAACAAGTGTCGATTATGGCATCGGCCCTCTGGCCCGTTATTATTTCAATGACAGCGTGACAAACCTTGTCCGGCACGGGCGTTTTTTTCTTGAAGGCAATGTGGGAATTCAGGGCAGTAATCCTGCGGTGGGAAACTCAACCAACGGATTCGGTCTCGGTGTGGGCCCGGGCTTTGCTTATTTTTTAACGCCGAATGTAGGTCTGGAAGCACTGTTGAAATATAACCTGATCGTCGGGTTTGGCACCAGTGTTACGACGAGCGATCTGCTTCTTGCATTCGGGCTTCAGATCTATCTTCCCCGCAAAACAATCGAAGCGGCTGTACCGGGCCGTTGATCCGGAATGCAACATGATCCGGCAGCCTTCTGTCCGTTTGTTCAGGGCCATAGCCCTTATTTGTTCTACCTTTAAAGTCATCTGTTCATTCAATGGCTATAAGGAATTTCTTTGTTTCCATTCTGTTATTGCCTATTGCATTTTCCTCCTGCCAGCCTGCAGTGCCGGAATCCGTTGTTCAGGACAGCAGTGACCGGGCATGGTGGAAGGAAGCTATCGTTTACCAGGTTTATCCCCGTAGTTTTAAAGACAGTGATGGTGACGGAATCGGTGACCTGCGCGGCATCATTTCCAGACTTGACTATATTAAAAGCCTGGGGGTAAACACCGTCTGGCTTAATCCGATTTATCGTTCGCCCAACGACGACAACGGATATGATGTAAGCGATTACAGAAATATCATGAAAGATTTTGGTACCATGGCCGATTTCGACAGCCTGGTCAGTGGGATGCACCGGCGTGGGCTGAAGCTGGTGATGGATATGGTTTTCAATCACAGCAGTGACGAACATGAATGGTTCAGGCAAAGCAGGAGTTCAAGAAACAATCCTTACCGTAACTATTACCACTGGTGGAATGCAGAGAGAGGTAAACCACCCTACCGCTACAGTCTCTTCGACATCAATCATGACGCCTGGAAATACGATTCACTTACGAATGCCTATTACCTGCACTATTTCTCCCGGAAACAGCCTGACCTGAACTGGGAGAATCCCCAGGTACGAAAAGAACTTTATGATATCATGAAGTTCTGGGCCGATAAGGGAATCGACGGTTTCCGGCTGGATGCTTTCCAGTTTGCCGCAAAGGACACGAGCTGGCCGGCTTTTCCCCAGGGTTATGAAAACCATTTTGCTCTTTATTATGCCATGGTACCAGGACTGCATAAATATCTGCAGGAGATGAACCGGGAAGTTTTTAGCAGGTACCCGGTCATGTCCGTTGCCGAGGGTGCAGGTAATTCTTTGCAGGATGCGCATGACCTGGTAGACGGGAACCGGAAGGAGCTTGATATTGCCTATGCATTCGACGGTGTGGACCTCGCCGGTTTAAACGGATATGATTTCCTGGCATTCAAAAAAGTATTTACAAAATGGGATAGTGCATTTTCGAAAAAAGGATGGCTCGCCATTTTCTTATCGAATCATGATCAGGCCAGGCTGGTAAGCCGATTTGGTAATGACAGTCCTCCGTTCCGCGCACACTCTTCACAAATGCTTTCCACTTTTTTACTTACCATGAGGGGTACGCCCTTTATCTACAATGGCGATGAGCTTGGCATGAGTAACGCTTATTTTGACAAACCGGGAGATTACAGGGACGTGCAGACCCTGAATGAATATAAACACCAGATGCAGACAGGGGGCGATATGAAACTCACACTGAAAAAAATGCAGGCAGGATCAAGAGATAATGGCCGTACCCCCATTCAGTGGGATGGTTCCGCGAATGCAGGTTTTTCGACGGGCAATCCCTGGATCAGGGTAAATCCGAACTATTTGCAGGTGAATGTGTCTCTTGAAGAAAAAGACAGCAACAGCTGCCTGAACTATTTCAGGAAGCTGACGAAACTGAGAAATGAAAATAAAACCCTCGTGTATGGCAGCTACAAAATCCTGGATGAGGAAAATCCATCCGTGTATGCTTACCTGCGCGAAGGAGGCGGTGAAAGATTTCTTGTACTGTTAAACTTTACGGATAAACCGGCATCAGCGCATACCGGGATGGAAAGCGGCAAATATGTATTAGGAAACTATAATGGCCCTTCCCCTGACGGGATGCTAAGGCCCTATGAAGCGCAAATTTACCGGCTGGGTCCCTGAACTGACCGGGTCACCGGTTTAAGGCCGATAATTTCCCCTTCAGATTCTGAAATGTTTCCATTGGGCCTTTAGTAGAGAAAAGGTTGAGTACCCAGGCCGGTAGCGTGCCTCCGGGGTCTAACTGTAATGTATAATCGATATGGATGGTTCCCGGAGCGATAGTTGTTATATACCATGTTCCTTTTGAAAAAGCTACTTTTACCAGATCTTTCGTTTCCGGTTTGTAGTCCGGCAGATTGGTGGAAACGATCCGAAGCGATTTTTCTTCCACATTTTCCTTCAGTTCAAATGCAGCATAAAAAAAGCGGTTTGTGGCGGGCCACGGACACTCAATTTCGGAATAGTAAATCAGACTCCCCGGACCATTTTGCTTAATCAGCACCGATTTCTTGGTAGCATAGCTCCATTCCCGGTAATGATTCACGTCCATGAGAATTTTAGCAATTTGTTGGATGGTTCCGGAAAAGTCCGCCTCTACCCTTATATCATCGAAAGAGGAGTTTGGCGTATTTCGGGTGCTTATCCTGATCCCGTCTTTTTCCTTCTGAAATTTCCACGGATCCTGCGCGGTTGTCTTCAAAGCCCATAACTGAAAAACGGCTGCCGCCGCGATCCATTTCAGACGCAGCGTCCATATTCCTCTATTAATCGTAGTCATTATCACCCGGAAGTTTTTTTTCTTTCATGAAAACATCCTAAGTTACCAAAAATCAATAAGTTAATCCTGACTATTCAAGCCAGCTTGAAACCACGTAAGACTTCATACCGGTTATTTCTCATTTTTTGCCTGTTGTTTTTTTTAATGTACGAAACAGGCAGGGCGCAGGACAAGGACACCATAATCCTGCACAATGGACAAATGCTCGTAGGCAAAGTACAGGGTGCCAGCCTCGGTTCAATCTCCATCGACGACTATGAACTGAAGATGCAGAATATAAAACTCTACAAGATCAAGGTTCTGATCATACATGAAAAATTCAAGATCCAGACGGTTCAGAAAAATATCTACTATAGTAAAGTGATGCCGGATGGAAGGGATGGCTGGGTGATCATCAAAGAAGACAGCAGCAATTCACTTCATATTCCTATTGATGAAATTTACATGCTCATTTCACTGGAGAAACAATTTTTTCACAGGCTGAATGGGAATATCACGGCCGGTCTCAGCTTTACCAAGTCGAGCAGCATCGGACAGACCAATTTCGCAGCCAATGTCCTGTTTGCCACCAAACATTTTAATTATCAGCTTGCCGCTTCTTCAATCGCCTCAATCGATTCGGGAAATTTTTCAAGAGACAATGAAAATCTGCAATTTTTTGCAGCCTATGACCTGAGTGGACCCTGGTTCCTGGCCGGCATGGGTCAGTATCAGCGTAACCTGGAATTAAATATCTCGCGCCGGTTTGTGGAAATGCTGGGAGTCGGAAACCAGCTCTTCATCCACACCAATTGGCAGTTACTCGTTACGAGCGGGGTGGATTTCACGCAGGAAAGAAGCGTGGATGGAATCTCCAGCCTGCCCCAGGTAGAAATTCCGGTAATGCTGAAATTTAATTTTTATCAATACAAAAATCCGGACATCCAGATCAATTTTCTCTTTACATCTTTTTTCAGCATAACCGAACCGGGAAGGGTCCGTTACGATGGAAATACCAATTTCTCCTGGCAGCTGATCCGCTATTTTTATCTCACCCTGAGTCCCTATTCCAATTTTGACAACCGGCCGCCCAATGGCAGTACGAGCAATTTCGACTATGGACTGGTATTCGGGTTAACTTATAAATTTTAATTATAAAGGGAGCATCCCGACTGGTCGCGCGCTGACCGTCTGGTGCATCGGAATTCCAGCTAAAGGAAAACCTACAAAGGCAGTCTGAAACCTGCATTGATAAAGAAAGAACGCGATTTCCCCACATCGATCTGGCTTACGTCCTTTTGCACATTGGTAAGCGACCATTCGTATTTGAGATCTACGAACAATGAAAGAAAGTCAACGCCGGCGCCTGCATAGAGGCCCCAGGTCGGAGAAGAATAATCAGATTTGCTGCCATCACTTACACTTGTGACGAAGAAGGCGGACCCTCCGCCCATCGCCCTGATATTGATAGGGGCTTCCGCACTGAACAGCTTAATTCCCACGCCCACGGGAATGCGAATCCCGGAAATGTCGAATTTTGTATCTGTAACCGAAGGCGTCCCACTGGTATATTTTGAACTTTTCTGCGCATAAAAAATCCCCGGTTCAAAATAAAACCTCTCCCCTATGGCAACAGTTCCTCCGATCTGCCATCCTACCTGGCTTGAATATTCGCCGGAAGGAGGTTGCTTGGAAAAATCGGTAAAATTAATGCCAATGGTGGGCTTCAGTACGAGATTTTGGGAAAAGGCGGCTGTTCCGATCATGCAACACAGGGCCGATATGAAAATTGCTTTCATAAGTTTTTTTTTAGCGGGTGAATAATTTGAAAATGCCTGTCAATAAAACAAACAGATCAAATCGGGTGCCGGGTTCCCCTAACAATTGCTTAAATCAATACGGCGTGGGTATTTATCAATAACAGTTCATTTTTTGTCCCTGAGAAGCAGGCGAATGATTTTGTAGAACGGTTTACACAGCAGCCGTTCTTATGATCCGGAAGTGCGATCCCCTTTTTTCGCATATCCGCCATCGTTTGTCACTGGAAATTGGAAAACATCCGGGGAATAAACCGAATGGAAATTCTGACTAACTTCATTGGAAATAAACCGGCCAGGATATGAAAAAATTATTAGTCTCTGTGTCGGCCCTGAGTTTCTTAACGGCTGCGCTGTTGCTGTATTCGTTCTTTCCTCAATTCAAAACGGACGATAATTCTGTACGGATCGAATCAGGCCTTATCTCAGGTGAACAACTATCCAGCGGCGTGATTGCCTACAAAGGAATTCCGTTTGCTGCACCGCCTGTGGGTGCGCTTCGATGGAAGCCTCCCCAAGCCGTTGCATCCTGGCAGGGCGTCCGGCACTGCGTTGAATTCGGCCCCAGCCCCATGCAGTCCAAGCCTGTTCCCTTCATGGTTTATACCCGTGAATTCCTGATTCCCGAGAAACCCATCAGCGAGGATTGTTTGTACCTTAATGTTTGGACAAAAGCAAAAAAGGGTGAAAAAAAGCCGGTCTTTGTCTGGATTTACGGAGGGGGATTTGTCAGTGGCGGCGCGGCGGTGCCCATTTATGACGGCGAGGCGATGGCACGAAAAGGGATCATTTTTATTTCGGTGAACTATCGCGTCGGTGTTTTTGGATTTTTATCCCACCCCGCACTTACGCGTGAATCTCCGGAAAAAAGTTCGGGTAATTATGGTATACTGGACCAGGTCGCCGGGTTGAAATGGATTAAGAAAAATATTGAAGCCTTTGGGGGCGACCCTGAAAATATTACCATCGCCGGACAGTCAGCCGGATCGATGATTGCCAACTGCCTGGTGGCGTCTCCGTTAGGAAAGAATCTTTTTCAGCATGTAATTTCTGAAAGCGGATCCATGCTGGCCTACCCTGCTGCCGGACTGCATGACGCCGAGGAACAGGGAATACGCCTGGCCAGTTCCGTTCATGCAGGCAACCTGGAAGAACTCAGGAACATGCCTGCCGAGGCGATTATGAAATTCCCGGCGCGGTACATGCCGGTTGTGGATGGATGGGTGCTTCCTGCTCCTGTCCAGGAAATTTTTGCATCAGGAAAACAAAACCCGGTCCCCGCGATCGTGGGTTGGAACGCGGACGAGGGTTATGAGTCCGGGGTTAAAAATAAAGACGACTATCTGAAAGAAATCAGAGAAAAATATGGATCAAGGTCTTCCGAGTTTCTCACCTATTTTCCCGGCAATACTGACGAAGAAGCCAGTGCATCACAGTTTCGGTATAGCAGGGATATGACGTTTGCGCTTTCCGGTTATCAATGGGCTAGATTGCAAAGTGTGCAGGAGAAGTCCCCGATTTACGTCTATTATTTCTCCCGTAAACTACCGGCTACGGCCGAATTTGTGAAATACGGTGCATTTCATACCGGAGAAGTCGCCTACGTGATGGACAACCTCAAATTCCTTCATCGTCCATGGGAAAAAGATGATCAGCCCCTGGCAGATCTAATGTCCGGATACTGGGCCCGCTTTATGACGGAAGGAACACCCAACGGCGGAGGACTGCCTGCCTGGCCATCTTTCGATACCGCAAAATATCAGGTTATGAATTTTGATAAGAAATCTTCCGTTATGGAATTACCAGACCGGGCTGAACTTGAATTTCTCCTGACCCTGAAACAATAGTCCCGAACTTCCGGAATCCCTGCATGCAGGAGGAACGAAACCGAATTTTGCATTAAATTGTCCGGAATGGAAAATGTCGGTCTGATTGTTCTCCTTTTGTTCGGTGTAGCACTGCTGGGGGTGCTCAGCAACAGGTACAAACTTCCTTTTCCGATCGCCCTGGTGCTTTCCGGTTTGCTTATCAGTCTCATCCCGGGCCTGCCCACCATTGAACTGAGACCCGAGATTGTCTTTGTCATCTTCCTGCCTCCCCTTCTCTATGCAGCCGCATGGAATACCAGCTGGTATGATTTCAAAACCTATAGCAGGTCGATCTCACTGGCGGCCATCGGTCTTGTTCTGCTAACGGCCCTTGGTGTCGCGATCATTGCGCATACGGTTATTCCGGATATAAGCTGGCCCCTGGCTTTTCTGCTCGGCGCAATTGTCTCTCCGCCGGATGCGGTAGCCGCTACCAGCGTCACCAGGGGGCTCGGTCTTGATCCCCGACTTACCGCAATACTCGAAGGAGAGAGCATGATCAATGATGCCAGTGGTCTGATCGCCTACAAATATGCACTAACAGCTGTGATGGCAGGAAATTTTGTGCTCTGGCAAGCCGAACTAAATTTCATCTGGGTTATTTCGGCCGGCGTAGGTATCGGATTAGGCATCGGTTATATTATGTATCTCGTGCATAAAAATTTCATCTGTGACCCGGTGATTGAAGTCACCCTTACCCTGCTTACGCCTTTCGCTTCCTATTTGCTCGCAGAACAACTCGAAGTGTCCGGCGTACTCGCCGTCGTGACCACGGGCCTTTATCTTTCCTTCAGGTCGGATGTGATTTTTACAAACACCAGTCGCATCCAGGCATATTCCGTCTGGGAAGTGATCCTGTTTATCCTAAACGGGCTCGTTTTTATTCTGATCGGCCTGCAACTGCGCAGCGTCATGGCAGGTATCACGGAATATTCACTTGCCCAGCTGATGGGCTGCGGGCTGGCGGTTACTGCCGTCGTCATTCTCATCCGGTTCATATGGATTATACCCAGTCTGCTCTTTCCTGCGATGATGCGCAGAATTAACCGGAAGGTCAAATTCAATCCGCGAAATTTGTTGGTTTTTGGATGGGCGGGCATGCGGGGCGTGGTATCGATGGCAGCAGCGCTTTCGCTTCCGCTGGTGCTTCCCGGCGGAGCATCTTTTCCGTTCCGGAACCTGATCATCTTCGTTACTTTTTTTGTTATCCTGTCCACACTGGTCATACTCGGACTCACACTTCCCTGGCTGATCCGCAAATTAAAAATTGAACCCTATTCTATAGCAGCCGAAGAATATGAAATAAGAACCAAAGTGGTCAGTAATACAATCCAGCATATTGAGGAAAATCTTTCTCTGCTCGGTGATGAGCTATTGAATAATATCAAGAATAAATACGAAGTCAAATACAACAGGCTGCAGCGAACCGACCTGCCGCAGAATTATTTCGGCGACGGTGAAGGCCAGCTGAAAAGCGTAGATGTATTCAACGAATTTTCCAGGCTTCAGATCGACCTGATCGCCGTGGAAAGAAAAACCCTCAACCAAATGCACCGGTCGGGTGAGGCCAGTGAAGAAATCATCCGTAAAATCGAGAGAGAACTGGACCTTGAAGAAACGCGACTTCAGCTTGATATGTTTCAGGGGTAAGGATGGGGTTATTACTATCCTGCCGTACGATGGTTTATTGTTCCGGATTCCAGTCGTATCGCTGCTCACGCAGCGGTTTTCCAAACACGGTTGAATTTTTTTCTTCGGTTAACCGAAAACCAAACCGGCTATACAGGGCAGCTGCTTTTTCCTGTTCGTGGGTAGTGAGCAGATAAGCTTTTTTATAGCCCGCTTCCCGCATATAATTCATGAATTCTTTCAGCAGGAATTTACCGAGCCCAATACCCCTGTACGCGGGGAGCACAAGAAAGAACCGGAGCTGCACTTCTCCCGGCCCCCGGTGCATGCCAAGCAAAAAACCCACGATCTGATCCTGATGCCGGCAAACCCAGACACGGTCTTTCAACGGATCAAAACGTGACTGAAACTCGCGGAGACCATCCTCCACATAATGTTCGAAGGCTTTTGTGTATTGATACTCCTGGTGATATAATTTCCCGTGCAGGTAAACAATCTGTTCCAGGTCGCCCGGCAAGAGTTCCTGGTGAAAGCGGATATCCCTCAGCTCGATTTTCCCATCCATGCCCTTAATTCTTCAGCGGTCCGGAACTGACTTTCTTTCCTCCATTGTATACCGATAAGATTTTTCTGGTATTCCGGATATCCCGGAGAGGGTCTTCATCCAGTACCATAAAATCTGCATTTTTACCTGGTTCCAGCGTGCCATACTGTTCCTGAATACGTAATAGCGTCGCTGCGTTTTTTGTGGCTGCCGTGATCGCCTGCAGGGGGCTAAGACCTGCCTGCACCATGAGTTCCAGTTCGAGGTGTTCAGAGAATCCCTGCGCCCTCACGGGTTGCGCCCCCGAATCAGTGCCCATACAGATAAGGATACCGGCATCAAAAAGCTTTTTCAGGTTTTTCATGGCTGTTTCCAGTCCCTTTATATTTCGTGCATAGGCCGGAGAATTCTTAAGGTCATTCTGATATTTTTCCGAGGTGATCATTTCATACACACCCGGTTCCAGGGAAGCGCGGAAAAATTCATCATTGATCCAGGAAGGTTTTTGCGCATAGATAAAAGCAAACTCATCGAGAGACAGCGTGGGAATATACTGGATCCTTCTTTTTTTCATCTCGGCGATCAGCCCGTCATCGATTATACTGTCTCGCACACTGTGCGCAAAAATGTCCACGCTGTCCCTCACCAGGTTTCTGGCATCTGAAAGATAATAGACGTGCGCGGCAACCCTTAATCCGCGACGATGCGCTTCGCGGATAATGGTCTGATAAATGGCCGGGGGCATTTTTTTAAACTGTCCGCCGAAATCATCCAGCCACAACTTCACCAGGGTCGGGCGAACTTTTACCAGGCTGTCCATCTCTCTTTTAACCTGTGATGCCTGGACAGGGCGGTATACAAGATCGAACCCAAATCCCACAGGAGGTACCCCCTGCGGTGCTCCGAACCCATAGCCCGCCGAAAAGATCCGCGCACCGGGTATCAATCCTTTCTGTGAAGAATCTCTCAGTCCGCGGTTAAACAACATGGGCCGGTCGCTGCCCATCACTAGGATATTACTGACACCGAATGCCTGGTATTTCTTCAACTGCGAGAGAATGTTGTCGCGTGTATAATTTTCGGATTTATTGGAGGTTCCCCGTAGGGTACCAATATGAGTATGAACGCTGATCAGGCAGGGCATTACGGCTTTGCCCCCGAGATCGACTATAGAACCCGTCGTGGGGATATTTCCCCTGCCGATCTTTTCAATTTTGCCATTCTTCACCAGCATGTAGGCCCTGTCTACGGCTATTCCGCCATTTCCGTCAATGAGGCGGAAATTCTTAAATAATATTACTTCATTTGAAGTGTGATCAGGCAGCCGATGCGCGACCGAAGGAGAAATCAGGATCGCAAATAGAAGTAATGATTTCATCAGAGTTTACAGTTTTAAGCTATCCATAACCGTGGAAAGCCGTTGTGCAATTTACCAATCTTTGTCATGGAAAGAATCGGCGGGGCAGTTGTTGAACCCTATGGGCATTCTCCGGGATGTTTGCAGAAGGAAATGTCAGCGTTTCCTTTCAAATGAAAAAAGCCCGGCATCCGGGTTTTGATTTCCCAACAAAAGGTCACAAATAATCTGTGCGGCGATGACGCTGAAACTTATGCCGTTCCCTCCGAATCCCAAACCGTAATATACGTGGGGCGTTTTATCATATGTTCCAATATAAGGAAGGGAGTCCCGGGTTTTCCCAAACGTTCCGCCCCAGGCGAATTCGGCTTTAAAGCATGTGCCGGGAAATAAACTACGAAAATCCTTTGTGAGCTGTTTGGATTTGGCATCGTAAAGTCTTCGAAAGGCCCTGTTGCTAAATCGTTCATCCCTCCCTCCTGCGATGATCCGGTTATCGCGGGTCTGCCTTATATAGAGATAAGGATTATCCGTTGCCCAGAACATAGCATTTTTTTTCAATGACATTTCATTTTCCTGCTGATTCTCGGAAGCCACCGCATACGTGCAATAAAAATCCACGATATCTTTTGAAATAAACTGCAGTACTTCATAGCCGGTACAATTGACCATCTTGTCCGCCCTGATATGGAAACCTTCATCGGTTTTAAGCACGACTCCGTCTTTCCGGTACTCGGTCTTTTTGATCAGGGTGCGATCATATACCCTCAACCCGTTCTTAATCGAAAACTGCAACAGATCATGGGTAAGCCGGTATGCATTCAGCTGCATGCCTTTTTGAGACAGAATGGCTGTACGGGCATCCATTCCAAATTCCTCAAAAAGAGAGGATGCTGAAAGCAATTCCACATCAAATCCCGCTTCCCTGCGGGCTTTACATTCCCTCTGGATAAATTTATCTTCTGAACGGTGGGTGCTAAAATAGACGCTGGGCGTGTCTTCGCAGTTAATATGACCAACTTCCTTTACGATCTCATGGAGATGGTCAATCGATTCCCCGCTCAGCTGATAGGCACGGAAAGCCCTGGCCCTGCCTATTTTTTCCGTCAGTTTGTGCAGGGGTTCATCGAGTTCATATTGGATGAGTGAAGTACTGGCACAGGTGCTGCCCATACCAATGGTCCTGCCGTCGACCAACACACACCCTATTCCAAATTTCGTAAGGTAATAAGCAGCCAGTGCCCCCGAGATGCCACCGCCGATGATGACCACGGAAGTCCTGGTATCTTCTAAAAGTTTTTTGTATTGAAAAGGCAGTCCGTCGTGAATCAGCCAGAAGGGATAACCTGAAATCAGCTCCATGAATTGATAACTTTTAAAATCAGGAATGCTACTGAAACAACAGGATTAGAGGGAAAACTCATTTACTCCTGCCCTGATCCCGTAGCTTTTTCCTTTCCAGATGAAGGTGCCGGGTACAGGAGACCGGACGGTTACCGACCAATGGCCCTGCTTTTTTTCGCAGGAGACGTTTATTTTCCCCAGCGGATGAGGAATCTCTCCATTCACCCGGTTCAAATGACCGGGATGAGGTTCGATTCTTACCCTGCTGAAACCCGGGGCTTCACTGTCGATGCCGAGTACCGTCCGGAATAATTCAATATTCGGACTTGCTCCCCATGCGTGGCAATCCGATCTCGCATTGGCAATATCCGACATCTCCGCCCAGGTTGATAATCCCATATCAAGGTTTTCCTTCCATTTGCCAAGCCACTGCAGGTAATCATTCCCCAGGCCGGTTTGAATCAGTGCGCGGTGCAGGTAATATTTAAAATAAATGGAAGCCGGTGCCAGTGTGGTATCTGTCAGAAGCTTTCCTGCCACCAGGTTCGACTCACCGGCGCTGAAGATGCCCGTAAGTATTCCCAGTGTATTAGCATGTTGGGAAAAAAGATCTTTCTCAGCCCTGTCAGCCAGCAGTTTTCTGTTTTCATCCCAATAGGCTGATCGGATGGATTGTTTTAATTGCGCGGCATAGCCGAGGTACAGGCGTGCATAAGCTTCAGATCCGTATTGTTTTTCTATTGCGGCTGCGAGTTGATAAGCCCATAGCAATTGCAGATCCAACAGCGAGGATGTGCCATCCTTACCAGTCGGCCCCACACCGGAATTCCAATCCTTCTTATCCACCCAGTCCGTAAAATTCCAGTAAGGCACACCGGCCAGTCGCCCGTCTTTTCTTTGGTAATGGTGAAAATAATCAAGAATTTGTCTTTCACCCGCCAGTTTATTTCTCACATAGCCACTGTCTCTGCCATACATCATATAGTCATGCAGCATACCGATATACCAGAGTGAAAACGGTGGAATGATCTGTGGCGTATAGGAAGGATGCCGGCTCATGCTGATCCCTTCCGGTCTGCGTGATTCATCCATTTGATCCATGGCCTTTCTGAGTAACCGTTCATCCCCGCTGTTATAAAAACTGATCAGCGCCTGAATGCGGGTATCGCCGATATATTGTAATTGTTCATAGTAGGGGCAATCCATATACGTTTCCATCGCGCAATTCTCCGCGGTTCTCCAGCCGGTTTCCAGTATCCGGGCCATCAGGGTGTCGTCAGAATGAAACACGGCGTTATACTGAAAGGGATAGCCTGTTTTATGAGCGGAAATATCATCCAGCACCAGCGGCTCATCCGCCGTTTGAATGTCTATCTGCAGGTAACGATAAGTCCGGTAGCTGTGAGGAATAAAAATCTGACCGATACTGCCGCCGGAAATAATGCTGTCCTGTCTTCCGAGAATGGTTTTCCCGTCGGTTTCATTCCGGTTTCCCTTGAATGGATAGCGGGTATATAACGCTTCGGCATAGGTGAGTGTGATCCGGCTGCCCCGTCCGCCGCTGAAGCGGACTTCAGGATAAGCATTGGTAAGAAATCCCTGATCGAGTAAAAGCGTTACATTTTTGTGGGGTTCCAGGTTCAACGCAGCCTTTTGGGAGGGGAAATTTTCAGCAGGATGAACTCCCCCGGAACGTACAAGCCGGCTCATCCTTTGTGACGTTAATTCCATGGGAGGAATGGATCTTGGAATGAGCTCCCATCCGCCGATGGTTCCATATCCACCGCTGACATTGTGGGGCGTGGCCTCCATGATGAATTGCGCATTTTTCCACGACGAGTCGTTGAATTCAGGCGTACGCCACCTACCCACGTTGTTTCGGTAATCAACAATTTCGCCCGGACCAGCAACATAATAGGTTCTTGTATGAAACGGGAGTGGTTTAAAGGATGAATCACGAATGCATTTCCATTCACGGCCGGTGTTAAGCGAGTCACCCGCCACCCCATCCGCTTCCAGCAAAAAACCGCTGCGAAGGGAAATCTGTCCTTCTGCCCGCCACTCACCCTCATTCCACACTTCAGCAGAAACCGTATTCATGCCGGGATGAAGAAAACCTGCAATGTCCAGTGTCTCATAATACCAGTGAGTCAGGTCACCGCGTGCCGGACCAAGTGAAACCAGGCTGTCATTTACATAAAGCTTATACCGGTTGTCAGCCGAGACATGGATAATAAGGGCTGCGGGTTTATCCGATAGCTTCAGCGTCCTGCGAAAAAGGTAAATACCATAGCCGGTGGGTGATTCTCCGGGAACAGTTATCCAGCCTGCTTTCCAGGGATGATGCAACAAGGCCGGTTCCAACGGCTGTGAAAAAAGAGAAGCGCAGGAAAACAGGCCGGATAAAAAACCGGCCAAGAATAATTTATTCAACATGACAGGATCGTTATTTATTCGCCATGCTTCCTCAGGGCCAGAAAACTGATGATATAATCAAGCTGCTGCGGACTCATTTTAGTCGCGACGGCATGGTTTTTTTTATCATTTGCCATGAGTACAGCCGTCCGGTAATTGATGAGTTGTTCCTTGGTAAAATTGGGAATATTGTCCTTGCCCTTTGTAAAGATACCATGGCAGGCCGAGCAATTCTCCTTATAAAGAATCTTACCCTTGTCAAGCCGCTCCATATAAGCCGCCCGCGTTTCGGCCGACATCGGTTCGGGTAGGTTGTATTCTACCTTCTGTGTTTTGCAGCGGATCATACAAATTGCCAGAATAAGAGACAAAGCGATACCGGTTTTTTTCATATTTTAATATTGTCCACCCACTTTCCTGTCATTCAACGCAGGATCCGAGGACACAGGAAGGGCCTGCGGTGCTTCCTCAAAAATAACGTCTTCGTTCAGTGAATAGATGAAAGCGAGCAATTCCTTTTTATCTTTTTTGCTGAGCTTCAGCGAATCCCCTGAAAGTGTCTGGTTTTCCACGATCATCTTCTTTCCTTCGCCGCCCCCTGCATCATAAAAATCTATCACTTCGTCAAGCGATTTAAAGATCCCGTTATGCATGTAAGGTCCGGTAAAAGCCGCATTGCGAATTGAGCCGGTCCTGAACGCATGAAGTGTTTCCGGTGCCTGGTTCACCATGAACCGGCCCTTGTCGGGACTCAACGACCTGAAGTCCGCAGTTTCCGGTGTGCCCAGCACTTCAAATTCGGAACCGATATAGGGAGGCTTGACGCCATTGAAATTCGGCACAAAATGACAGGTACCGCATTTGGCGCGACTCATGAAAAGATTGAACCCGTCCTTCACCTCGGATGTTACATCGGCTTTTTTATTCATCGCCTCGTCGAAAGGAGAATAAAAACGGCTATAGCTTCCATCGTAAAACGTGATGGCTGAAACGATGTGATCCATTGTAACCTGTTTTTCTTCAGGCGTATATTTCAAAAATTGTTTGAAGGCATCCCGGTATTCTTTACAGCTCATCACTTTCCGGATGAGTTGTTTTTCCTCGCTTCCCATTTCATCAGGATTTGTGATAACTGCCTTCGCCTGCGACTGCAACGTAGTATGTTTTCCGTCGAGCATCAGCAGATGATTATAAACTGCATTGATAAGCGTAGGCGTATTCCTTGTAAGATGATGTTCGCCGTCATAACTCATGGCTGTCTGCATAACGGTATCGGTGAAGTACTGCGTCGGCTTGTGGCAGGATGCGCAGCTTCTCTTATTATTTCCGGAAAGTATAGGATCAAAAAAAAGCAGTTTACCGATCGCGCGGATCCTGGAGAGCGTTTTCTCATCTTCTACCAGAGAAAAAATCCCCTTCGTGTTTTGCGGCGTATAAAGAAATTTATCAAATATGGACTTCGCATCATTGTTCAGGGTATAATCATTAAAACTGATGGATTTCACGTCGTATCCAAGGATATACTCTTGATTCTTCCGGAAAAGAGGATTCACATAGTCACGGATAAAAACATACCGGTCTAAACTGCTGAACCCATTTTGTCTCCTTATAAACGCAATCATGCCATCGTAAAAAGCAAGATATTCCGCGCTTAAACGTTTTTCGGGAAAGCTTTGATTGTAGGATTCATATATTCTGCGGGTGCCCGTAAGCATGGACACCATTTCAGGCAGTACCCGGCTGGTGTCAGGACATTCGAATCCGGTATTGTATACAGCGGCCAGGTTGAGGAGGAACAGGCGGTTTGCGAGAAAAAAACTGCTGAAGGTTTTCAGCTGGCTGGTGATGGAATCCGCCTCATAGGTCTTTATGGCTTCCTGGCTTCTCCTGATCAGAGCGATGAGGCTGTCTTTCACCCGTGACTTCTGGCTTAGGGATATCTCAGCCAGGCTGAGGCCCGCCCCTTCCCTTCGATACGGAGCTTCGAATTTTTCAAAAACTTCATTTTCCCATTCCACAGGCAGCGGTCCATTGATCTTCCGGTAAGCATTGGGTTCATAATACCGAAGCCAGAAATCGATGTCCTTCAATTTCAGTCTCGCCTCTGCAATGGCAAATTTCAAAGTATCAATTCCCTGGCTGTTATCCAGCCTGGAATGCTCGATGGAACGGAGAAGGCTGGCCTCTGATAGTTTGAACTCTTCAATTCCCTCTGTATATAAGGACTGATACGCCGTAACCTTGTTTTGTATGAACGCAAGGCTGATGACTGAAAAGACGATAAGAAGGATAACGATACACGCTTTCATGCTCAGGAACTAAGTACGGGCTGTCGGATCAAAATTAGCCATTTATCCCGCTGTTGCAAGGAAAGACATGCGGGGGCCATCAGCCTTCCGCACAGGCGGACATTCAATAAAAAAAGAGACCCGCTTGCGCGGGTCCCTTCCTGTCCAAAACCTATATACTAATTTTTGATAAACTTGCTGACCAGGGTTGTGCGGTTGCCGATCACAACCTGCATGGTGTACACACCTCCGGAGAGCTGACTGACGGCAAACGACGTGAACAGGGTTTCACCCGTTTTTACTGCAGAGGTTTCCAATACCAGTTTTCCAGACATGTCGTAGATGAAGATCCTTACGGTTCCGGTGACTGAACTGAAAATCCGGCTGTGAATCACATCGTGTGCCGGATTCGGGAATATGCTCATCCGGTCAGTGAAGTTCAGTGCATCGTTCACGACGAGTTTCATCGAAGCGCTGGATGTTGCACCGCCATTATCTGTTACGGTTACTTCAAATTGATACTCTCCCTGTACGAGGTTGGACAGACTGACCTGCGGCATACTCATCGCAGAACTTACGGCGGTATTGGGACCGGAGACCTGTCTCCACTGGTAGCTCGCAATTGTACCATCCGGGTCCGTTGAACGGCTGGCGTTCAGGATATATGTACTGGTCGGCAGTATCAGTGTATCGCTCGGGCCGGCATCTGCTGTAGGCGGAATGTTTGCTTTGGCAACAGCTGCATTGACGGTCACGGTTACCTGATCCGTATTGGTCGCGCTGTTGTTGTCGGTTACGGTCAGTTCGAAGATATATTGACCGGCTGCCAGATTGCTTACAGAAGCCTGCGTCGTGTTAACACCTGTAATGGTTGGTGTATTCGGACCAGAAACCATCGACCAGCTGTATGCGGTGATCGTACCATCTGCGTCGAATGAACTGGTGCCGTTCAGTGCGGTGCTGTTGACAGGCAGTGTCAGTGTAATATTATTACCTGCGTTCGCAACGGGTGCCTGGTTTGGCACTACCGGCTTCGGATAAACGGTGACTGTAGTCTGATCTTTCGCAACTCCGCCACGATCATCGGTAACGGTCAGCTCGAAAACGTATACGCCCGTCTGAAGGCCTGTAGCCGTAGGATTGGCCGTATTGGAATTACTGATGGTAACAGAACCCGGACCGGACACTGTTGCCCAATTATAGGATTTGATGGATCCGTCAGGATCTGATGACGCCGTTCCATCAAGGCCAACCGAATTGACCGGTAAAGTGATGGTCTGGTTTGAGCCCGCGTTGGCAAGCGGCAACTGATTCGCTGAAAGGCCTACGTTAATTTTTACCTGGGCCGATGCAGTGGCGCCGGCGTTGTCGGTCACCGTAAGCTGGAATGTATACTGACCGGCTGCCAGGTTACTTACAGAAGCCTGTGCCGTGCTTCCTCCTGTCAGGGCCGGTGTATTCGGACCGGAAATCATCGACCAGCTGTAAGCAGCGATGGTTCCGTCAGGATCGTATGACTGCGTTCCGTCCAGCTGCGCTGAATTCACAGGCAGGCTGATATTCAGGCTGGGGCCTGCATTTGCCACAGGCGCCTTATTGACTGCCGCATTAACCCTGATGATCACAGAATCCGTTGAGGTTGCTGAAGCATTATCTTTTACAGTAAGGCGGAAAATATAGGTTCCCGCTACCAGGTTATTCAGGGTATTTATCGCCGTATTGCTCAGAGAAACGGTTGAAGGTCCGGATTGTTCCGTCCAGGTATAGCTTGTGATACTTCCTGTGGACGCGCTTCCGTCGATCGTAGCCGAATTGACAGGCAGCGTGATGGACTGGTCCGCACCCGCATTGGCAACCGGTGGTTGCGTTCCGGCCGCGGTAACTGTTACTTTGACCTGTGCTTTTGAAACTGCGCCGGCATTATCCTGCACACTCAGTTCAAAAACATACTGGCCGGCGATAAGACCTGAGGCCGTTGAAACCGCGCTGGATGGAGCACTCAGACCAGCGGTTGAAGGTCCGGAGACCTGAGCCCAGCCATATGATGTGATTGTGCCATCTGCGTCCGTCGACAGGCTGCCGTCGAGTGTCGTGCTGTTAACAGGAAGGGTTATAGAGCGGCTGTTCCCCGGATTGGCAACCGGAGGCTGATTAGCTGCTGCATTGACAGTAACCTGCACGGAATCCAGACCTGTTGCACCGCTATTGTCCGTGACTTTAAGCTGGAATGAATATGTTCCTTTCACCAGTCCGGAAATGGCCGTCGTTGCCGTACCCGGAGCAGCAATGGTCGCTGTGCCCGGTCCAGAAATCTGGGTCCATGCATATCCGCTAAGACTGCCATCAGGATCCGAGGATGCCGAACCATTTAAACTGGCTGTGCTTGTAGGTAATGTGATCGAAATATTTGCTCCGGCATTTGCCACAGGGGGACGGTTAACGGGTGCTGCATTCACGATCACTTTCACCGTATCCAGCGCAGTCAATCCTTTGTCGTCAGTAACTTTCAATTGGAAATCGTAGATTCCTGCTGTAAGGCTGGAAACTGCAGTGGTAGCTGCATTGCTGCTTGCTATAACAAATTGTGAGGGGCCTCCGATTTTTACCCATGCATAGCTGGCAATCGTCCCATCCGGATCACTGGATCCGCTTCCGTTCAAAGTGGTTGAACTGGTTGGAAGGGTGATGGTAATATCGGCGCCGGCTTTTGCCACAGGATTCTTATTCGCTACAGCCGCATTGACCGTAATCTTTACAGTATCCAGGGAGGTGGCTCCTGCATTATCTTTCACTGAAAGTGTAAGCTGATAAACACCCTGAACGAGTCCGGTAATCGTGGTAGATGCAGACCCGGTTGCCGTAATGGTTGAACCGGCAGGTCCGGATGCGATATTCCAAGTGTATGAAGCAATGGAGCCATCCGTATCTGTTCCGGAACCGGAAAGCGTTGCCGACGATGTCGGTAATTGTATCACCTGATCCGGACCGGCATTGGCTGTCGGAGGAATATTTCCTCCTTTGTTCACAGTAATATTGTTTCTGATAAGATAACTGCCGTCGCTGTTTCTTCCAGTGATCGCCAGAGGAAGCGGTTTTCTGAAATTGACAGGATCTTTTACGATCATGTACATGGAATAGGTTCCGCTGGCGACAGTTAACGGGAGGGTGAAATTATCCGATACAACTTTTGCCGTACCGGAGGGAGCAAATAAGGTCGGGGTAAAAGATGAATTGCTTGTCCATACCACCGCTCCGCTGCCGTTTCTCAATTCAAATACAACATTCCAGTTCTCATAGGTTGGCGCAGCGCCAATATTTTGCCAGTTAAGGGATAAATTAAACGCAGAACCGGCAGCGAGTGTCGTTGTCATCGTCCCGCCACTTAGGACAAGGCGGTACCCCGCACTCTTGGAAGCCGTTCTGAAATTGTTTTGTGCGTTCACATCGTATAACGAACGGTCAAGGTTACCATTACCAAAGCTGGCAACATGGTAAAACTGGATCTGACGGTTTAGATCTCCGAAAGCCTGGCCGTTATAAACGGCATATCCAAGGTCGGCTGGTTCACCAACAACGGGAGCATACTTGTACCGGTTTGTAATCGCCGTATCAAAGCGCATTCCGTTATAAACTGCTTTATTCTGGTCTGTCCAGGCGGAATTGTACCAGTCAGTCCATCCCCAGTTCTCTCTTCTCCATCCCACCAGGCCCGCGTTGTTCTTTATCGTTAAGGCATAATATCCCACGGCCGGCGAAACCTGAGTATTTGGTAATATATTTCCGTCAAAAGTGGCTACCAGGGCCACAGCACGGAAATTGGGAAGACCAAGTACAGAATAATCGATGATGCTTTTCAGTGTCGCGTCAGTAGCTTTTGACCCTGTTGGACCGCTGAAATCATTATTGGTCCATTCCCCGTATTCTCCGTATCCGCTTATATCAACATAATTAATGACATTCTTATAAGCCACGCCATTGAAAGAACCCGACATCAGGTGATTGTTGATGGCGATATAAAGATTTTTCCATGCGTTAAGCCAACTGGGACTGTTCCAGTTCGGAATCCATTCACCGCCAGACTGAAAATCTTTTACTGATTCCGCCTGCATCTGATAGTGCAGATAGAGCGGATAGAAAAGATGGGCCCCGTTTACCTGCCCGCCCTGGCTGCACATGTTGCAAAGCGGCATTACGGAGAAACTGAATTTCTGTCCTTTCGATATCGCATCGTTGATCCGGTTATCGAACATCGACCAGTCGTAGGTGTTGGCAGGACTATTGTAGGGACAGATGTCAGCATAGGAAAACCGGTAATAAGCATCCAGCCTCGGTGTATTGGTACCTGCCGTCGGAATGTTTACCGTATTCTGACCATTCCACTGTTCTGCGCCGCCAAACGGACGGTTCATATCCGGATCGGAAAGTGGTATCTGTGAAAATGAAAGATTGCTGGACTGAGAAAACCCTGAGGAACTGATAAGTATCAAACCGCTGAGAATCAGCAGGGATTTGACAACTTTAAGAGGTTTCTTCGGTACGTGTAAAAATAATTCTAATAAGCCTGTTGGTTTACAGAAATAGAATTCCATAGTTTCTCGGATATTGGATTATTCAAAGAAAATCGGATTAAAAGATCATTTATTGCCTAACGGCGACAAACAATCGCGCAAACAGCTTCAAAGTTCTTGCCAGAAAAAACTGATTAAACATCGATTGATTGATAAATAACACTCATACAACGCATTAACAAGTAATCCACATGTTTCTAAAATTCAGACTTCTCATTTCGTGTAGAAATTTCAACAGAATTAAGGCCTGGGGCAACAAAACAACGAATACGACGTTGCCTTATAATGATTTGTAATATTTTAATTGTCGCTTAAAGACTTGAGTGGCGATTAGAATTTCTCATAAAAATTTCTATCTTTAAGCCCGAATTGATTTTCGAAGAGATTGCAGGACTTTCTACATATCCTTGTTTTTGAATAAATTATCTCCTTGCAATTATTCTGAATTCGCCCTATTTTACAGCCAGGTTAAGCACCTGTTGTAATCCTCTTAAAATCCGGCTCCCGCGAAAACTACATCTTGATTTGCCTTTTTACTATGAATAAAATTGACTTTAAACAAAGCCGGACCTTTTTTTCGTTTTTTCTGTACTCCCTCACCATTCTGCTTTTGACCTCTTGCGGAAACAGTACAAAAAAAGTAGTCTATTTCGACGAGATCACTGATCAGACGATTAAAACAAAGTATCCCCCCAATGTGGAATCAGTCATTGAAAATAATGACCTGCTCAGCATTATCGTTAGCAGCGCCAACCCGCAGGCATCCGCAATTTTCAATGCGCCAAACGAATCCACGTCAAATACCAACCAGGCTACTTCTTATCAAAACACATTAACGGTCGGCTACCTGGTGAATAATACCGGCGATATCACTTTCCCGGTACTTGGAAAAATACATGCTGCGGGACTGACCAAGAGCCAGCTTGCCAGCCTTCTTTCTAAACAACTGATTGATTCCAAACAGCTCGTCGATCCGATCATCACCATCCGCCAGCTGAATTTCAGGGTAAGTGTATTGGGTGAAGTCTCTAAGCCCGGGGTATATACAACGCCTAACGAAAAGCTGAGCCTTCTGGAGGCCCTCAGTTTCGCCGGTGATGCCACCATTTACGGGAGAAGGGACAATGTGATGCTGATCCGCGAGGATAATAAAGGTGATAAGCTGATAGTCCGCATAGATCTCACTTCACGAACTTTATTCACTTCCCCTTATTATTATCTGAGATCGAATGATGTACTATATGTTGAACCTTCCAAAAACCGGGAAAGAAGAGAAAAGTTTGCCTATATAACTCCAGTTATTTTGAGTGTGGTTTCGCTGATCATTGTAACAGTCAGCGCCATTCAATGGAATCATAACTAATCCTATATCCAATTGAATGTTTAATTGGTATTATTAAACCCCCTTTGAAATAATGAAAAAAGCGGTGAACAATGTCGCTGATGGAGCCGGCGAAAATTTTTTTCAGCAAATCTTAGTAAAATATCTCCCTTACTGGCCGATATTTCTGGTGCTGCTGGTATTATTCCAGTCCCTGGCGATATTATATATCAACTTCACAGCCCCCATTTATGAATCCACGGCCAGCATCCTCATCAAGGATGAAAAGAAAGGTCAGGAAGATTCCAAAATGGAAGAGCTGCTGAATCTGCTCGAGTCGCATAAAAGCGTTGAAAATGAATTGGAAATCCTGCGTTCAAATGAAGTGATTCATGACGTGGTGATCAAGATGAAACTCTACGCCCCGGTGTATACAGAAACCGGATGGCATGGGATGATTCAGCGAAGCGCCTATTTTACAAGCCCTGTTATCATTGAAGCGGCCGATCCATCGCAGCTCAAGGAGTCCAGTAAAGTATATTTTACCGTTGCACCGGACTCTTCCAAGGTTTTGGTTGAAGGCGTGACCTACCGCCTGGCTGAATGGGTAAAGTCTCCCTGGGGATCCATCCGTTTTATCAAGAACCCTGTTTATAGTCCGGACTCCCTTAAGAATACGGGCGACATCAAATATTATTTTAATCTGATCGAACTGGTCAATGAAATAGACGCGCTCAAGGAAGGACTTGTGGCCTCACCCACGAGCAAACAGTCCTCGGTAGTCACACTAAAATTAAAAGATGCCGTACCCGAGCGCGGCGAAGCGATCCTGAGCAATATCGTCAATTCGTATAACACGAACGCCGTCAGAAAGAAAAGTGAACTGGCCAGTAATACACTCAGTTTCATTGAAGAACGTCTTAAAAGCGTCAAATCCCAGCTGGATTCCATCGACAACGGCATACAACGGTATCGAAACAAAGCCGGTGTGGTTGACATCAGCGCACAGAGCCAGCTCTACCTTCAGAATGTTACCAGGAACGATCAGCAGCGAAACCAGATTAAAATTCAAATGAATGTGCTGGACCAGCTGGAAAAATATCTGGAAACCAGGGACGATGACGGGAGCGTAGTGCCTACAGCACTTGAGATAAACGATCCGACCCTCACCCAGCTGATGGAAAAACTGCATAATTCGCAGGCAGAGTATGGAAGACTCCGGAAAACGACAGCTGAAAACAACCCAATACTTTCTTCGATAAAAGCAGATATAATAAGGACCAAAGGAGATATCATAGAGACAGTCCGCAGCCTGAAATCGAGCCTGAAGGAAAGTCAGAACTATGTAGAAAAGATCTCCGCGCGGGACTCGGCCATGGTCTATGCGATACCGCAGAAAGAAAAAGACCTCGTGGAAGCCAGTCGTCAGCGTACCACCACAGCCGATATCTATTCATACCTCCTACAGAAAAGAGAAGAAGTAGCCTCTTATGGAGCCGGATCCATCATGCCGGACAGTTATATCGTAGACAGGGCGACGTCCACCCAGAAACCGGTGAGTCCTAAAAAAAGCCTGATCATCTTACTGGCGATCATCCTGCCGCTTATGCTGGGTGCAGCACTTGTGTCCATCAAACAGTTTTTCAGCAATAAAATATTATACCGTAGTGAAATCGAGTCCCTGACAAGTTATCCGGTGATCGGTGAGATCATCCAGGGTAAATTCGAATACGCCCTGGTAACTGCGGCTAAAGAAAGAAGTTTTATTATTGAGCAGTTCCGCCTGTTGCGTTCCGCCATCCGCAATCTTTCAAATCCTCCCGGACAGGTAAGAAGGATTGCCGTCACCTCTTCCATAGAAGGTGAGGGCAAAAGTTTTGTGGCCGCAAACCTTGCCAACAGCATTGCCAAAAGCAGCAAACGCGTGGCACTCCTGGAACTTGACCTGCATCAGCCTTCAATTTGCGAAATGTTAGGCCTGGAAAGAGAGATCGGTATCACGGATTACCTGTTGGGAAAGGCAAAAGAAGACGAAATATTTATGCAGACGCCGTTCAATCCCGACCTGTATTTCATCAGTGCGGGAAATCTCAACGAAGACGCATCTGAACTGTTGCTCAACGGAAAAATAGAACAACTGCTCGACTGGCTCAGCAATAAAGTGGACGTCATTGTCATGGACATGCCTCCTATTAATCCCATTACGGATGTGTTTGTGGTATCCCAGTTTTCAGATTACGTCCTCTATGTTATCCGGCACGGCAGGGTACCTAAAAACAACATCAGATTACTTCGCGAAATCATGGAATCCCATAATATAAAGAATATCGCCCTGGTCTTTAACGGGATCAAGAAAAGAGGAATTGGAAAATATAGTTATGGCTACGGTTATGGTTATGGCTACGATTACAAGTCTTCTTACGATACCTACGGCAAATCCAGGAAAAAGAAGTCTGCATAGGCTTCTGCTGTTCACCATCCTTGCAAAAACAACCATTTTCCATCGATTGTCTTGGTCACGGCTTAGGTTCTAAAATTCACGTGTCATATCAGATACTTAAATCCGGGTATTAGGCGTTCTTAAGGCGCTGGTTCTTTGGTTAATTCTCTGGTATTGTGAATGTTATATTGAATTGGCAACTGTTCGGTACCCTGCCTGGGACTGAGGTGGCGAAGCCATAAGAATACCTGAAACGAATAAGGGCAGCCCCCGGTTATGTATACCCCTACGTCTAAACCCGTGCTTTCGAAAATAAAACAGCTGTTCACGACGGACCTTATTAAAGTGTCTTCTCTGAATGCTGTGGCCACCCTGCTCAGGATGCTGACCAGCCTGATCAGCATGAAAGTGGTAGCCGCCGTGATTGGTCCATCGGGTGTCGCCTTGCTCGGACAGCTGAAAAACTTTTCAGAGATTACACTCGGAATCTCCAATGGAGGAATCAATGTAGGCCTGACAAAATATATCTCCGAACATTCCGAGTCCAGAAACAAATACCTTCTCTTCCTCGGGACGGGCTTCTGGATAACGGTATCCTTTTCCATTCTTACCAGTCTCATCCTCATTTTCGGTGCAGGTTTCTTCGCACGCCAGATACTTCATGACGAATCTTATAAATCCGTCTTTTATATCTTCGGCTGCACGCTGACGCTTTACGCGCTGAATCTCCTGCTCATTTCAGTAATCAACGGTTTTAAGGAATACAAAAAATATGTAATAGCAAATATTCTTGGGAGTATCGTCGGGCTTGTATTCAGCGTCATCCTCACCATTACCTACGGGATGAAGGGTGCACTGATTTCTTATGTCACTTTTCAGTCCATCGTATTCCTGCTCACGGTCTATATTGTCCGTAAATCCTATTGGTTCAACTGGCACGCGTTTACACACAAGTTCAGTAAACTGGTCGCAGGACGTCTGGGACATTATTCGCTGATGGCTCTGGCAAGCGCCCTGCTGGTACCATTCAGTCAGTTACAGATCCGGAACTACATTACCAAAACCCAGGGACTTACGGAAGCAGGACTTTGGGAGGGTATCAACAGGATTTCTTCTATGTACCTGCTGGTTATCACTACATCCCTGAGCGTTTATTACCTGCCAAGGCTGGCTGAACTGAAAAAGAACAGTGATATCCGGAAGGAAGTCTTTAGTGTGTACAAGCTGGTGATTCCTGCCTTGTGCATTGCCACCCTGCTGATCTTTTTATGCAGGAAACTGCTAATTCAGATCCTTTTCACACGCGAGTTTTTTGGCATGCAGGATCTGTTTTCCTTTCAGCTTGCAGGCGACATTTTCAAGATGGCGGGATGGATCCTCGGTTATCTGCTGATCGCTAAGGCCATGACCCGTACCTATATCGTTATGGAAGTGGCAAGCGCCAGCTTCCAGGTGTTGTTCAGCATGTTTTTTATTCACCAGTTCGGCACCATCGGCGGAACGATGGGTTATGCAGCCGGCCACCTGCTGTATTTTCTGATCATGGCTGTTTTATTCAGAAAAATTCTATTCCAGCGTGTCTGAGCCCATGGTGTCCGTAGTGATGCCCGTATACAATGCCGAAAAATATCTCCGGGAAGCCATCCAGAGTATTTTAACCCAGAATTATTCCAACCTGGAAATGATTATTGTCAATGACGGCTCAACGGATAACAGCAAAAATATTATCCTCTCCTTTGAGGATCCCCGGCTTCGTTATTTTGAAAATCCTGAAAACTGGGGTATTGTGCGGACCAGGAACCGGGCCCTGGCAGAAGCAACGGGAGAATACGTGGCTGTACTGGACAGCGACGACGTGGCTCTTCCGGATAAATTACGTTTCCAGGTAGAGTTCATGGAAAACAACCCTGAATTTGAATTGTGCGGCAGTTATTTTAAAACGATCGACGGCAACGGCCATATCCTGAAAAATGTAAAGTTCCCATCAAACGACGGCGACGCCCGCTCCATGCTGCTGGTCCACAATTGCTTTTGCCACTCAACCATCGTCATGCGCAGCCGGCTGGCCAAAGAATTCAAATATAAATCCGGTTTTGACCTGGTGGAGGATTATGAGCTCTGGTACCGTATATCTCAGGTCGGAAAGATCATCAACCTGCCTGTCCATACAACCTACTACCGTGTACACGGGAACAATATCAGCACCAACAAGAACCGTCAGATGTTCAATAAGGCGGACCGGATAAACGGCGAAATACTGAGAGATCTGGAAATCTCTTACACGCCGGAAGAATTCGAAATCCACTCCAAATTCCAGCATTATCAGTTCAGTTATTTTGCCGATCCGCAAAAGATCGACAGGCTGGAACAATGGATGATCCGCCTTATGGATGAAATAAAAAAGAAAAACCTCTATAATGAAACCGTGATCTACCGGGTGCTGGCAAAGAAATGGATAGTAATTTGTAAGAAAACGGGGCACTACCGGCGGATCCTTTTCAACCGGATAATTACCCGCCATCCAATGGAATATATCGCTACATTCTATAAAAAAATAAAAAAAAGCATCTGATCCGGCACTTTAAAGTCGGATGATCCGTAAACAGCATAAATTTTGAATTTTCTAATTCCTATAGCAGGCCTTCTCTTTTTCGCCGCCCTGATTTACAGGCCGGGCATCATTGCCATTTTCTTTTTCACGATTACACTCGCAGATATAAATTTTGAAGTGCCGGGTGCGCATCTGAATATCCGCGCGATTACCGGTATTTTGCTCCTGCTCCGCTCCATGGTGCCGGACAAATCCAATCCATATCCGTCGGTTTTCCTTACCAGCGGAAAATACCTTTTTATTTTTCTGTTTTACACGGTGCTGGTTACGATGAATTACGGACTGGCCGATATGAATTTTATTAAAACCGTATCGCTCACGGCCATTTCCGCTTACCTGGCTTATCACTATTTTTTCAAGACCAGGGATTATACATACCTGAAATGGAGCCTGATCATCGCGGGCGTCATCTGTTTCTCCGATCTGGTATATACGTACGTTACGGTTGGAAAATTTCCCGTTCAGCGTATTTATCTTTCACTGCTTCACATACCTGTACCGGTCGACGACAAAGGTGATTTCCTCGAGGTGATCAACTATGGCTTCTACGGAATGGTATGCGGGCTGACCTTTGTATTCCTCCTGAACGAATTCATCAATAAAAGGGTCGTCGATAAGCTTGGGATCCTGCTGATGCCGCTCATGTTTCTTGGCGTACTGATGTCCACTTCCAGAAGCAGCCTCCTCGGAATCATCGGCATCTCGGTTTTCCTGATCGCAAAGCAGCTCAGATCCCGGGAACATTCGAAAAAAGCAGCCAAGCTGGTCACTTTCGGGGTATCGGTTGTATTTCTTTCACTCTTCCTTTTTGCCTCGGCCAAAGAAATATTTAACCTGAACAGCCAGTTCGTGGACGACATCACGCTTCGCCTGATCGATGAGCCGGTGGCGGTATTCAACAAACACCTCGGGCTGAATTATAACGCGCAGTCTCTGGATGCGCTCGAATGGCGCGGGGAAGCGGCGGCCAATGCTTCTGATGCATTTTTGAATTTAAAACCCGAAGAACAGTTATTCGGAATCGGCTTTTGGGGATTTGTCACGCGCAACCTCGGCCACAACGACCTGCCCCCCCACAATGGTATTCTGATGCTGCTGATTGAGAGCGGGATCCTGGGTCTTATCATCTATGGCACGTTGGTCATTTCCGCCATATGGTCTGCATTTAAAACGCCGAATAATCTTTCTCCCCTCCTCACCTGCTTTATTTTTATCCTGATCTATTGCCTGGGACAGAATGGAGAACTGACAACGGGTTCCACCGTAATTTTTCTGATAAGCCTCATTGCTGAGAACAAATACAACCAGATGTACAATCCATCGCTAAAACTGATAGGCCCTGATGAATAAGAAAATCCTTTATGTAGTGCCCGGATTCCCGGTAGGCGGGGCGGAGAAATTCCTGATCATGCTGGCCAACTCCTGTGTGCATCATACGGAATGGCAAACCGTGATCAGCCTGAGCGACAATAACAAATTGCAGCATGAATTCGATCCCTCGATCCGCTTTCTGCCGCTCCCAAGGTCTGGCAAATTCAAAACCTCCGCGGCAGGTAAACTGAGGAAATATGTCCTGGAAAACAAACCTGACATTATTTTTTGCCTGAATTTTTTCAGCTATTTTTTTACGCGCTTTGCCATCTTTGGCATTCGTGACAAAATTCCGGTTTACATTTCGTACCAGACGACCATCCACCTGAATAAAAAAGAGCACCTGTTGCATAAGCTCTATTTTTCCGTACTGCGCCATCGCGACAAGATCCTTTTCACCTCCAGGAATCAGGAAGCCTTTACGGTCAAGCAATATGGCATCCCAAGAAAATATTATCATACCATCATCAATGGTATTGAACTAAACAGGTGGCACCTTCCAGAAAATTGCCAGACACGCGCCCAGATCAGGGAGAAATACGATATCCCGGAAGATGCCCGGGTGATTATCATGACCGCTGCGTTCCGGGCCGAGAAAAATCATTCGGGTGCAGTAAGGGCCTTAAAACTTCTTCAACAGAAATATCAGCAGCCGGCCTATCTCCTCTTTGTGGGCGACGGCCATCTGATCGGACATACCCGCCAGTACGTGGAGGAACAGGGCATGAAGGACTTCGTGCGGTTCGCCGGTCCGCAAAAAGACGTCCGGCCTTTTTACTGGGCAAGCGACCTTTTCACGCTCTGTTCAACGGCAGTAGAAACATTTTCCTTTGCGGCCCTCGAAGCCATGGCCTGCGGACTGCCCCTGGTGCTCACCGACATTGGTGGTGCCAATGAGATGATCGCCGAAGGACTGAATGGCTATCTCTGTCAGGTTACTGATGAAGACATTGCCCGCCAGTGGAATAAAGCCCTGCAGACAGGGTTTTCCAACCAACGGATAAACCAGTATGCCGAAGCGCATTTTAATGCCGACCGGATGACGAAAGAATACCGTCAATACCTGAAACTTACGCCGGAGGTTGAATAAGACAGAAATCATAGAAATCGGCACCGGTTATACTTCTATACCCGCAAAGGTGGGTGCGGCCACGGAGATTGTGGTGGAAGAACTTACAAGAGCTTCCATGGAAAAAGGGCTGGATGTGGTGATTTTCGATATTTCTGACCCACACCGTTCATCGAACGACCTGCCGATTACAGAAGTGCCGATGCCGGAAATGATTTCCGGCAAAGTGGGATACAGCCTGGGCGTTTTTCATAAAATGAAGAGAGTCTGGTATTCTCTATCCCTGGCCAGGCACCTTGCACGCCATATCAGGAAGAACAAGTCTTATATTTTGCATTTTCACAACCAGTATAATTTCTTCTTCTTCCGCATGCTCACCCGCGCCAGCAGGAAAAAGAATGTCAGACTGTATTATACCAATCACACGTATACCTGGTCCCTTCCCTGGGATCAGATCAAATCGATCGTAAGAAAAAGATATTTCATGGAATCATGGTCCATGAAAAAGGCAGACCTGGTTTTTGTGTTGAATGAAAACACCGTGCACAACCTGAATACCTATCTTAATATCGAATCTTCCAGGATCAGGCTTATCCCCAACGGAGTCAATACTTCGGTATACCATAAACTTCCTGAAGATGATCAGACAGTGGCAGTACTGCGCGATCAGCTGAAGATTGCAGGGAGGAGGGCATTTTTTCATACCGGTACGGTATGTGACCGCAAGAATCAGCTTGAAATCATCCGCTACCTTACTCCTGTATTTCTTACCGAACCCGATCTTATTTTTCTTTATGCGGGCGCCATCAAGGAACCGGAATATTTCGCTGCCATTGAAGAATACTGCAAACAAAATAATATTGAGCAGAATGTCCGTTACCTGGGCGAGCTGCCACCCGGCAAAGCGCTGAATACATACTATAACCTGGCCGAAGCATTCTTATTCTTTTCCAAATCCGAAGGATTCAGCCTTTCGATGCTTGAAGCCCTTTCATCCGGGCTTCCCGTCCTGCTGTCAAAAAACCTGGAAATGAGTTTTATTCGCGAAAAACAAAACGGCATCCTGCTGTTTGGTCAACAGGAAGAATTTCTGTCGCTTCTGAAGGAAAACATACTCTGCAGAGACAGACAAAGGGAATTATCGGGGCAGGCAGCCTGTTTTATCCAGAAGAATTACAGCTGGGGTACGATCGTAGACAAATACTTTCCATCAGAATCATGAGAATCATCCAGCTCAATAATTATATCACACTGAACGGCGGTTCGGAATCCGTTATGTCCAATTTGTCAGAGCTGTTGACGGAAAACGGGCATGTTGTAACCAATATAGGATACACATCGATCAGTGAGTCCAGGGAAATGCCCAACGCATTTTCGCTTGGCAGGGAAAAGTACAGCCTGCCTACTTTTTTTACTGAAAACAGGACCGTAGATTTTCTCATCCGGAAAATAAATGACAACCAGACAGATCTCATCATCTGCCATAATGTATATCACAAATACCCGATGGCTGATCTTCTTCAGGCTATCAAAGCCAAAACCCAGGCTAAACTTATCCTGATTTTCCATGATTATAAAGCAGTGTGTCCGAGATGCAACCTGTATAACGGGAAAAGGATTTGCACGGATTGCACGGGCGGAAAGTTTTACCAGGCTGCCCGTCACCGCTGCCGGAATAATTCATTCCCTGAATCGGCCGTGCTCGCCGCAGATTCCTATTATAATAACTCATATCGTCACGCGTACAACTATCCTGATCTTTTCATCAGTCCAAGCCATTTTATGGCAAGGCAATTGAATAAGATGGGATTCGGACGTGAAATCAACGTCATTCATAACCCTATTAACCTGCACCTGATCACCCGTTCAAAACCTTCAGGCCCTTTGCAAAAAACGGTATTGTATGCGGGAAGATTTTCCAAAGACAAGGGAATAGAGCTTTTCCTCCAAGCTGCCGCCGAACTTCCGGACACGCGTTTTCTTATTGCCGGTACCGGAGACCTGCTCAGGGAAGTGGAGGACGCCGACCAGCGGCTGGACAACCTGAACTATCTGGGCGTGCTGAACAGGGAGCAACTGTTCGATGCCTTCGACCGTTCTGATTTTCTGGTCCTGCCCTCAATTTGGTATGAGAACAATCCCATGATCGTTATCGAAGCCATGACCTATGGCCTCCCGGTGATCGGATCTGATTTAGGAGGCATCCCCGAACTGCTGGAATCAGGTCGTGGTTTTCTTTTCAACCCGGCAAAACCAGGTGCGCTGGCTGAAAAAATAAGATCACTCGAGTCGACAGGTGCGTCCGGCTTAGCAGAGGTTACAGGGAAAGCAAGGGAATTCGCCCAGACCCTTTCATCAAAACAATATTATATCGAGTTGTGCAGGCTCCTGCCTGAATTAGCAAACTAAAAAACTAAAACCCTCAAGCAAAACTGATCATGAAGAAAAAAATCTATATCGCCGGTTGCGGCGGAATGTTGGGAGAAGCCTTTTACAGGGTATTTAATGGAGAATTTGAACTGAAATGTACGGACAAAGACGTCAATGAGTCCTGGCTCAGCTTTCTTGATTTTCGCGATCTGGATGCCTACAAAAAGGATGTGGAAGCGTTTAAACCGGACTATCTCTTTCATCTCGGCGCCTACACGGATCTGGAATTCTGTGAGCAGCATGTCGACGACACCTACCATACGAACACCATATCAGCAGAAAACGCGGTGTATATTGCCAACGGCCTTAATATACCCCTGCTGTACATCAGTACCGCCGGCATATTTGACGGTAAAAAAGAATTGTACGACGATTGGGATCTGCCAAATCCCCTGGGTCACTATGCCCGTTCTAAATATATGGGTGAACGCTATGTGGTCGAACATGCCCGCCGGTATATCATCTGCCGTGCCGGATGGATGATGGGCGGCGGCCCTCCCAAGGATAAAAAATTTATCGGTAAACTGATTAAACAACTGGTGGCAGGGAAAAAGGAACTGTTTATTGTCAATGACAAAGACGGAACACCCACCTTCACCATGGATTTTGCACGGAATGTAAAACTCCTGTTTGAGAAGGAATACTGGGGGCTTTATAATCTCGTCTGCAAAGGACAGACGAGCCGGATGGAAGTCGCCGAAGAATTGCTCAGTGTACTCGGACTTACTGAAAGGGTCAAACTAACCGAAGTGACGTCGGATTATTTCAAAGAAACTTATTTCGCACAAAGACCACCCTGTGAAAGGCTGGTGAATAAGAAACTCAGTCTCCGGGGAATAAATATCATGAGGGACTGGAAAGTAGCTCTTAAGGATTATATCGATTCTTATTTCGCGGAATACCTTAAAAATAAATTCTGAACTGAAGATGTCGAAGCCCATGAAAATAGCCTCTTTTGGTTTCAGGTCCCTGCCCCCTATCAGCGGATCTGCGGGTGCAGATAAATTCGCCCTTGAATTCCTTCCCAGGCTGGCTGCGCGGGGATACCAGGTAACTGCTTACAACCGCATTTATCCGGGACAGAAGAAGGGAGAGAACGAATTCAGAAAAGTAAGGATTGTGTACCTGACGACGATTCCAAGATCCGGCATCGACAGCGTCATTCATTCCTTTAAAGTCTGTGCCCATATCATATTTAAAAACACGGCAGATGTCGTGCTGATACAAGGCAACAATGCGCTGTTCGGTCTTATCCTCCGTCTTTTTGGAAAGAAAGTCGTGCTCAGCATCGACGGCGCGGAATGGCAAAGACCAAAATGGAGCTGGATACAGAGTAAGTTCCTGCTGGTAAATGCCTATATCGCCGGTTATGGTATGAAGTACCTCGCAATCGATAATATTTACACCAAAGAACTGTACGAAAAAAAATTCAGGGTAAAAGCAGAGTTTATTTCCTTCGGGAGCGAGATCAGGGAAGCCAGTGATACCGATATACTTTCACGTCTTGGATTGCAAAAAGACGACTATTATCTTTTTGTTGGCCGGTTTATACCGGATAAGGGATTACAATATCTGATACCGGCCTATGAAAAATTCAAAACCTGCAAAAAGCTTGTTCTCGTGGGCGGATCGCCGAACCCGAGTGAATTTGAAATAAAACTGAAGAGTACAAAAGACGAACGCATCATTTTCCCGGGATATATTTATGGAGACGACACCGTCACCCTCATGAAAAACTGTTATTCTTATATACAGCCGTCTGACAACGAAGGGCTGTCACCCGTTATTCTGTCTGTGATGGGTCTCGGTGTACCACTGATCTGCAGTGACATAAAGGAAAATAAATATATCGTACACGACGATGCGATCGTCTTCCGGCAATCCAATGTCGACGACCTCTGCAATTCATTGCAGTGTTCGCTCGACAACCGTTCGGCCCACCTGGAAAAGGCGGAAAACGGGAAGAAGAGAATTCTCAAAGAATACTCATGGGAAACTATTACCGACCAGTATATCGAACTGTTCAATAAAACCCGGCAAAAACCTTAAGCACAACCGGACGCCGGTCCCCCTAAGACCGCCATGCAACTCCTTAAAACCTTCGACCCCGCTTCACTGCGAAACGTGAATACAAAATGGTTTTTTGTATTCCTCTTTCTGTTTCAGGTCATCCTTATTTTCCAGGGAATTGACCTGTCTGACGAAGGTTTTCTTTCCATTTTCTATCAGCAGATCTTTAAGAACCCCGAATCCGTCCAGTACAATTTTATGTTCTGGGGTACGGGAATTATCGGCGGTCTGTATTTCAAATTGTTTTCTTTCCTGGGCGTCTGGGGACTCAGGCTGGGCGGCGTACTGGTCACTACGGGCACGGCCGTCCTGGCCTACCGGCTGCTGAAGAACTATCTGAACGAAGGTTACCTGAAACTGTCGTTGTTCCTTATCGTTATCACGCTGAATAACGATATCAAGGAAATAAACTACAATAATCTTTCAGCCCTGTTTAACCTGGTCATGGTGTACTTACTCTACCGTGGCCTGAAACGCAGGTCTGCACTACTCATTTTCCTCAGTGGTTCGTTTGTTGCACTAAATGTATTTATCCGCCCGCCAAACCTTCTTTGCACCGGTATCGTAGGCGCGGTCCTGTACTACGGATTGCTTTTTAAAAATTCGAGGAAAACCATACTGCAACAGAGCGTATGGTTCCTTGCAGGATTTGCCGTTTGCTTTGCACTGATATTGTTGACCATCCGCGCATTGGGCCACTGGGAGATTTTCACCAATGCCATCCGGCTGTTATTTAATATGGGGAAGGTAAATCCTTCTGCGGCGCCCCAGCAAAGCGACTATGGTATATTCAAATTGTTTAAGCAGCTCAGGGCCAACAATCTGAAATCGGTCTTTATCTCTCTGTGTATTTTCGGCGGACTGCTGATGGGCATTACTGTTTTTTCTACCATTAAAAAGAAATTTACATTCTTTCACAAGCTTAGCCGGCTGATCATTTACCTTTTTGCATTGTCCATACTGATCCTGACCGTCGTGGGTGTCATTGACCACTGGTTCATCCTTTATTTCTATACCGGTATCATCGTAATCGTATTCGTTCTTCTATTGCTGATACAGTCCGACCCGGATATCCGTTTCCTGATGGCCTGTGGATGTTTTATTCTCATCACTTATCCTTTCGCAAGTTCGGCGGGGATTCTCACCGCGGGCCGGTATTCCTTCTGGATCGGGCTTCCCATTGCGATCAACTATTTATTTAATATTCACTCAATACAGAATGATCTGTCTTTTTCAGGTGAGAAATCCAACGGAAACCTGCAGGTCGTGATTACACATCATCAGCTGAATGTAGGCAGAGGCCTGCTCCTGGTTATCCTGGTATTTAACGGTCTTTACTATTCATACAACTATCCTTTTTTCGACTGGCGTAACAGGGCTGGCATGCACTATCCGCTGGAGAACCGTTATCTGAAAGGGATATATACAACCCGAGGCCGTGCCGAAGTGTTGAATGAATTGCTTGCCGCCAGTAACCATTGGGTAAAAAAAGGAGATTATGTGCTTGCCTATGACTGCCTTCCCATGTACAATTTCCTTACGGAAACAACGCCTTATATCCGAAGTGCCTATCCCTGGCTTTATGAAAGCGAAATTTTCAAATCAGAACTGGACAGAGCAAAGCAGAAGACAGGAACGCTTCCCGTTGTCGTGATCCAGACCATACAGACGATCGGTGACGGCAGCGGCTGGCCTGAAAAAACCCTGACCACTGATTACTCACAATGGGACCTCAATCAGGGAAGAAATAAATACATGAATGAATTTCTTGAGGAGAACCACTACAGGGAAGTCTGGACAAACAAATATTTCAAAATCCTCATACCCTCATAAACAACCTTAGTCTCATGAACAATCTGAATGTCGGTGTAATCGGTTACGGATATTGGGGACCCAATATCGTCAGGAATTTTTTCGGCACGAACGGATGCGTGGTTAAAATGGTGGCCGACGGCCGGCCCGAACGGCTTGCAGCACTTGCGAGGATTTTTCCGACTATCCAGGGTGTAAAAGACGGCGAGGAAATTATCCGGAGCAAAGAAATTGATGCGGTCATTATCGCGACGCCCGTTTTCACCCATTATGCGCTGGCTAAAAAAGCACTTCAGAACGGCAAGCACGTGCTGATCGAGAAACCCATGACCTCATCAGTAGCTGAAGCCGACGAACTGATCCTTCTGGCCGAACAAAAAGGACTTACCCTGATGGCCGATCATACTTTTCTCTATACAGGCGCAGTTCAGAAAATGAAAGAGCTCATCCATTCGGAAGTGATCGGCACGCCTCAGTACTTTGATTCATCAAGAATCAATCTCGGGCTTTTCCAGCCGGATATAAATGTTTTATGGGACCTGGCGCCGCATGATATTTCCATCCTAACTTATCTGATGACTGAAATGCCTGAAAGCATCAATGCCACAGGGATTTCACACACCGGGAATCATATCGAAAATATTGCTTACCTGACGGTAAATTATCAGTCCAGCTTTATCGCCCATTTCGCCTGTTCCTGGTCTTCCCCGGTAAAGGTCAGACAGACCCTGATCGGCGGTGACAAAAAAATGATCGTGTATAACGACCTGGAACCTTCAGAGAAAGTGCGGGTTTATGACACGGGATACAATCACAAAACGGATGAAGACCGGACCATGATCATGGTGGACTACCGGACCGGTGATGTGTATATTCCCAAGCTCTCCAGCAGGGAAGCCCTGGCGGGTGTTGCCGACGATTTTGTGCAATCGGTATTGCAAAGCAGGATGCCGCTGTCTTCTGCCATACTCGGCCGGAATGTAGTGCGCATCCTCGAGGCTTCACAATTGTCAATTAAAAATAACGGCAAGGAAATCAGAATAAAGAATTGATATGGAAACGATCACCGTAAATACGGATAAGCAAAGTCTGAACAATGTGAAAGTCGGAAAGAATACACGCATTTTCAATTTTGTAAATGCCTATGGCTGCACCATTGGTGACAACTCGAAAATCGGTGCATTCGTGGAGATTCAGAAGAATGCTTTTATTGGAAACAACTGCAAGATCTCCAGTCACAGTTTTATCTGTGAAGGCGTCATCATCGAAGACAATGTTTTTATCGGGCATGGCGTCATGTTCACCAACGATCTCTTTCCCCGGGCTACCAACGCCGATGGTTCCCAGCAAACGGAAGCCGACTGGAAAGTAATTGAGACAAAGGTCAGCAGAGGCGCGTCGATCGGATCGAATGCTACGATCCTGTGCGGCATTACCATTGGCGAGAATGCCCTGGTCGGTGCCGGAAGTGTTGTAACCAAAAATGTCCCTCCCAATACCGTGGTTGCGGGTGTGCCGGCGAAAATCATAAAAACCTTATAGTGCCCATATGAACAAAAAAATACCCTGTCTGGATCTTAAAGGCCAGCACCAGCAGATAAAAAAAGAGGTCTTTGATGCATTTGAGCAAGTGTATGAACAAACCGCCTTTTCGGGGGGTCCCTTCGTAGCTGAATTCGAAAAAGACTTTGCAGCCTTTTGCGGCACCCGGTATGCGATTGGAGTGAACAACGGAACCACAGCCCTTCATCTTGCCATGCTGGCGCTGGGGATCGGTGCAGGCGACGAGGTGATCGTGCCTGCGAATACATTTATCGCAACTGCATGGGGCGTCACCCACGCGGGTGCCACGCCGGTATTTATTGATTGCGACCCGGACACCTGGGAAATTGATCCGCGCCGGATAGAAGAAAAGATCAATTCAAAAACAAAGGCCGTTATCGGGGTACACCTGTACGGACAGCCCTTTGATATCGAAGCCGTGGAAAAGATCTGCCGCAGGCATAGTATTTACCTGATCGAAGACGCAGCGCAGGCCCAGGGTGCCCGTTATAAGGGCAAACCCATCGGCGGCTTCGGTGAAATGGCCTGTTTCAGTTTCTACCCCGGAAAAAACCTGGGTGCCTGCGGCGAAGCTGGAGGTATCACCACGAATGATGAAAAATATTTCAAGCATCTCCAGAGCCTGCGAAATCATGGTTCGGTGATCCGCTACTATCATGATGAAGTAGGTTTCAATATGCGTATGGGCGGATTGGAAGGCGCCTCCCTCCGGATCAAACTAAAATATCTTCCCGAATGGAACCGGAAACGTCAGGAGATCGCCGCATGCTATCATAAGAAGATAAAAAATCCAAAGATCAGGATGCAGGTACAGCCTGAAGGCCACGAATCGGTGTTTCATCTTTTCGTGATTACAACGGAAGACAGGGACGGACTCATTCATTATCTGAATGAAAAAAATATTTTCCCCGGTCTGCATTATCCCGTACCCTGCCACCTGCAGAAAGCATATGCAGGGCTTGGTTACCGGGAAGGAGATTTTCCCCATTCCGAATACCTCGCATCGCATTGTCTTTCGCTGCCAATGTATGCAGAACTAACGGGAGAAGAAATTGAATACGTGATCAACACCCTGAATGCCTACTGAACATGCTGATGGATAAACTCATCCGCCAGGTGGAGAACCTGGAGCTGGATCTCAGGGGAAAAACTGTGCTTACCGAAGCAGCCAGCGGAGCATATATTGTTACGCCGGTGCTTGCCGCACTTGCGGGCGCAACAGTATATGCATTTACCAGAAAGAGCCGGTATGGTACAGTAGAAGAAATATTCGAAAATACAAAGCGGCTCGCAGCTGAATACGATGGACTGGCACTGGATATCCGCTATGTTGAAAAACTGGAACCCCGCATGGTTGCGGCGGCGGATGTCATTACCAATTCAGGTCACCTCCGGCCACTGACTGAAGAGATCCTCGCTCCTGCCCGCGACGCATTGGTCATTCCACTCATGTATGAGGCCTGGGAATGGAGGGACGCGGATATGGATATCGCTTATATCAGGAAAAGAAAATTCCGGCTGGGCGCTACCAATGAACGTCATCCTTCGGTAGACGTCTTCAACTATCTCGGAGATATGGCCTTAAAACAGATCTTCGACGCGGGCATCTGTCCTTACAATAATAAGTTTGTTCTTATCTGCAATAATGATTTCGGCCCATTCATTGCAAAAGTTCTTTCAAAAGTCTGTGCAGGGCTTGCTGTCATTGATAAGAATGAGAACCTGGAAAAATATGAATCGGATAAAATCCGGTGGATTGGCGGATTTCCAGACATAAGGATACCGGCAGACTACAGGGATGCAGAAGCCGTCGTTTTTACGGCCTATCCTTTTGACGAATGCTGGATCGGACAAAACGGCCCCCTGTCCTTAGAACAGCTTGGCTCGCAGTTGAAAAATCCCTATATCCTCCGGTTTTGCGGGGATGTGGATGAAGAGGGCTTGAAAAAAGCCTCCGTAAGATTTTATCCGGAACACGTCCATAGCGGCCATATGGGAATTCTTCCCTCCGCGATCGGTAACGATCCGATTATCCGGCTCCAGTCGGGCGGACTCAAAGCAGCAGAGCTCATGATGAAAAATGAGACACATTATAAAAACATTCCGCTTGTAGAACACGTCGCCTGAATATGTCCATATCGATAGAAGGAATTAAAACAAGACTTGAAGAAGTTTCCGAATCGGATGCAGCAGATATTGTGGAACTGAGGAATAATCCGGCCTATAACAAGTTCCTTTTTCAGAAGCCGCTGACCGTGGAAGACCAGCTTGCGTGGATAAAAAAAAATAAAAACCGCGCGGATGCCAAAAATTTTAAAGTCACAGACCGGGATGGCTCCTTTAAAGGAACTATCTCTGTTTACAACATCGTCGACGGACGGGGGGAGTGGGGCCGCTATGTGGTCAATAATCCCGTACACGCCGTGGAAGCGGTCTACCTCCTGCTGAAAGTCTGCTTCGAACAAATGAATATGAAGTCAGTGTACGGTCAGACCAATATTGAGAATAAAGCCGTCTGGCACCAGCATCCAAAACTTGGTTTTCGTGAAGTGGAAATCAAAGAAGTACCCGTAGGCAGCGACTGGAACGTGATGGTTAAAGCAATCATTCACGAAATCACCGCCGAGGAGTTCAAAAATTTTAATTACAGTCACATCCTTAAACTGGTAAGCTTTTTCTAAAAGCAGGTGCACATGAAGATCTCCGTTATATCTGATATCACGTTTGAGCCGGTGCTGCAACAACTCCGCCAGCAGAACGATATTGTCGTTGAATCTTATCAGTATGCAGAACTGATCGTTCCGGAGATCATGCAGGCCGGATCCCGCCTGGAAGGTGTTGACGTGCTCATCATACATGTGGATGCATGGTTTTTCAGGTATGAGGACGAATATATCCGCAGCATCCTGGAATCCGTTGCCGCCATCGCAGGCAACTTCAGAGGTAATATCCTCCTCTCCAACAACCTCAGCAATGGCCGGCATCTGTCCATGCTGAAAAATAATCCGGGAAACGGGTCTCTTTTTCCGTTTGAATCCGACGTTAAGAAAATACTTGCTGCCAGCAACGTCTATTTCTACGATGTCAACAGGATAATAAGCCGGATGGGATTCCAAAACGTTTACAATTTTAACCTTGGTTTCCTCTATCAGATGCCTTATACCAAGGGCTTCATTTCAGCCCTGGAGACAGAACTAACGGGCATGATCCGGTTCCTGACCCACCCGGAGAAAAAGGCGATCTTCGTTGACTGCGACAATACGCTATGGAAAGGGATCCTCGGAGAAGACGGCCTTTCCGGCATTCAATGTGATAAAAACGCTGCCGGCATATTTTTTTACCGCTTCCAGGAATTCCTCCGCGACAAGAAAAATGAAGGATTCATCCTTGGGCTCTGCTCAAAAAACAACGAAGAAGACGTGAAAGAAGCATTTGCAAAGTTGAACATGCCTTTGCGATGGGATGATTTTCTTGTAAGAAAAGTGAACTGGCTGAACAAAAACGACAACCTCAGGGAAGCCGCCGAAACACTGAACATAGGTCTTGATTCTTTCATATTCATAGACGACAGTGATTTTGAAATTGCCTCCATACAGTCACTCCTTCCGGAAATAAGCTGCCTTAAGCTTTCCCCTGTATATGCTGAATTCCTGCTTCTTACTGACAATTTTCTTTTCAAAAGAAAAAGGCTCACAGCGGAAGATCTGGGCAAGACCGAACAATACCGGGCGGAGCAGCAAAGAAGCGAGGCAAAGAATGTGTCCGGCTCTTTCGAAGACTACGTAAAAAGCCTTGACATCCGCATGGATGTCACGGTCAACCATGCGCAGGATCTTCCCCGGCTGGCGCAGCTTACCGAAAAAACAAACCAGTTTAACTTCAATAAAGAACCTTTAAGTATCGCCGCACTTGAACAATTCATGAGTGACCAAAACCTGGTTTATGGATTGAGGGTAAATGATAAATTCGGGGACTACGGCCTTGTGGGCCTGATGCTGATTGAAGTAGATAAACAGGATGCCACGATTAGAAACTACCTCCTGAGCTGCCGTGCCCTGGGCCGTGGCATAGAAGACGATTTTCTTAATTTCGTAACCAGTGATCTCCGGGATAAAGGCCTGCGCTTAAAAGATATCATTTTCCGGGAAACCGCCAAAAACGCGCCCGCCAGGATCTTTCTGGAAAAAATCAAAACACAGGAAAAGCCTGCACTTACCTGATCCGGACCGCATTTTATTTAATTTTCTCAATATTTTCAGACCATGGACGTTCAACACAACGATCAGCAGCTTGACAAACTTCAGGATATTTTCCGGCAGGCTATGGGAGATTCAGTCCGGATCAACCTGGATACCCGGAAGAACATGGTGCCCGAGTGGGATTCGATAAACCACCTGAACCTGATTGTTGAATTGGAAAGCACATATCAGCTGGGGCTTTCCATGGAAGAAATTGAAAAAATGGATTCTGTAAAGAGTATTTTGGAAAGGATACGGGATTCCCGGAACTGAACAGGAGCTTTTAACTACCAATAGTGGAAAATAACACCAGGATCAGTATTATCAGTCCGTTCTTCAACGAGTCCGGCAATATTCCGAACTATGTCAGTTCGCTGAATTCCTTTTTCAGGGATAAGCCCTACCAGGTGGAGATCATCCTTGTAGACGACGGCTCGTCTGACAACTCGGTGGATCTGCTGAAGTCGCTTTCTTTCGGCAACTACGATATAAGGGTCATCAAGCTGTCCAAGAATTTCGGCGCACAGGCTGCCGTGAGGGCGGGAATCCGCAATGCCACCGGTGACTATATCACATTCCTGCCCGCCGATCTGCAGGATCCGCTTGACCTGGTCGACCGAAGTCTTGAGATTGTCAGCGCGGGTGCTGTCGATATCGTCTTTGCCTTTAGAAAGTCAACAAATAATGGTTTTTTCGAAACAGCGTTTTCGTCGTTCTATTCGTCGATGATGAGGAAATTTGTCAACCCCCGTTTTCCGGGCAAAGGCTTTGACATCGTTTTCTTCAATAAAAAAGTTAAACAGGATCTCGACCTGAATATCGAGCCGAATTCTTCCATACAGCTGCAGATTTTAACCCTGGGATACAAGACCGACAGCATTTACTATGACAAGCAGGAGCGCAAAGTGGGAAAGTCAAAATGGACATTTTCAAAAAAAATGAAACTGTTCATCGATTCCTTTGTGGCGTTTTCCTTTGCACCCATCCGGCTTGTTTCCCTCGTAGGGATATTATTTTTTATCGTCGGACTTTGCTGGACGGCTTATATCATTCTTCGAAAACTCATCTTTAACGACCTGGCGGCGGGATGGCCCGCGCTGATGTCGATTCTTATGATCGGGTTCGGCATAACCAATATCTCACTCGGCATTATTGCGGAGTATCTCTGGAGAACCCTCGATGCCAGCCGCAAAAGGCCCCTTTTCATCATTGATGAAATCATTCAACTGAAAAAAACGTGATGAAAGCCGTCTTTTTCTGCTTCCTCTATGCTTTGCTGAATGTATCCGGTTCAGCCATCATTAAATGGAACCTGAAGGGAAAGACGCTGAATAATCTGGGTGAATGGATAGCGTTTCTGTTCAGCGTTCAGGTGATCACCGCACTGACCCTGGTTTTTATTTCCGCCCTGGTTATGTTCAAGGCCCTTTCCACGGCAGACTTTACTTTTATTATTCCGGTCTCCACGGGAATCAACTTTGTGCTGACGGTAATCGTTGGCTATTTCATTTTCCGGGACCGGATAAACATGATATCCTATATGGGATTCGCCCTCATTCTTTCGGGAATTATTCTTCTCAGTTTAAATAATGTACGACATGCTCAATAAAGTAAAAGACAGTACGATCCTGGTGACCGGTGGTGCCGGATTTATTGGTTCTTACGTGGTGGAAGAACTCATCCCTCTGCAGCCTAAAAAGATCATTATCATCGATAACCTTATCCGCGGCGGAATGGCGAACATGAAGAATTTCATCAAAAATCCGCTTGTCGAATTCCACAATGGCGACATCCGCGACCTTGCCCTCCTGGAAAGCTGCATTGCCGGAACCGACTATATTTTTCATATGGCGGCCCTTCGTATCAATTCCTGTGCGGCTAATCCAAAGGAAGGATTCGAGGTGATGCTGAAAGCGACTTTTGAAGTAGCCAACCTCGCGGTAAAGCATAAGATTAAAAAAGTTATTTACAGTTCCAGTGCTTCGGTATACGGACTGGCGCAGCACTTTCCCACGCCGGAATCGGACAATCCCTATAACAACCAGACCTTTTACGGTGCGGCGAAAATGTGGGGAGAACAACTCTTCCGGAGTTATAAGTTTATGTACGGACTCGATTACGTTGCGCTTCGTTACTTCAATGCCTATGGCCCGCGCATGGATACGGATGGCAAATACACAGAAGTGATGATCAAGTGGCTGGACTGTATCCGCGACGGGCGAAATCCCCTGATCTACGGGGATGGTTCAACCACCATGGATTTTGTTTACGTGAGGGATATCGCTAAATCGAATATTGCCGCACTGCAGGCGGATACAACAGACGAGGCATTCAATATCGGCAATTGTGAAGAAACAAGCCTGAAAGAACTACTGGCCGTATTGCTGAAAGTGAATGATTCCAGGCTTCAGCCCGAATACCGTGAAGAGAATTCGGTAAATCCCGTCAGCCGCCGGCTCGCAGATATCAGCAAGGCTAAGAAATTACTTCATTTTTCCCCGACCATTTCGCTGGAACAGGGTATGAAAGAACTAAGCGAATGGTATTTTGAAAAGAACAAACAAACCGTACAGGCATGATCCCCATTGCAAAACCTTATCTGACAAAAAAAGAAGCCAAAGCAGCGTATGATACCATCCTGACAGGATGGATCACCCAGGGCCCCAGGGTAGCCGAATTCGAACAGAAATTTGCTGAGTATACAGGCGCGAAGTATGCGGTGGCCGTTTCCAATTGTACTACCGCCCTGCACCTTTCCATGATCGTCGCCGGCGTGGGTCAGGGTGACGAAGTCATCTGTCCCTCCATGAGCTATATTGCTACGGCAAATTCTATCAAATATGTGGGTGCCATACCTGTATTTGCTGAAATTGATCCTGCCAACTATAACCTCGACGTACACGACGTAGCAAAAAAGATTACTCAACGCACAAAAGCCATCCTCCTGGTACATCAGATCGGGATGCCGGCCGACATAGACGCATTTCGTACACTGGCCGACAAACACGGACTACAACTCATTGAGGATGCAGCCTGCGCTGTGGGATCCTCATACAAAGGGAAAAAGATTGGCAGTCATTCGTCGCTCGTCTGCTTTTCCTTTCATCCGCGGAAAGTCATTTCCACCGGCGACGGCGGGATGATCACAACAGATAATGAGGAGTACTACAACCGGCTTAGGCTGCTTCGCCAGCACGGAATGTCGGTCAATGACCGGGTGAGGCACGAGTCAGCGAAAGTGATCTTTGAAGATCACCTGGAAGTAGGATATAACTACCGCCTTACGGATATCCAGGCCGCCGTGGGTATCCGCCAGCTCGAAAAGCTCGATCAGATCATCACCAAAAGAAGAAGAATAGCCCAACGGTACCATAAAGCCTTCAAGTCCATCGCCTGCCTCCAGTTGCCGCTGGAAAAACGGGGCTATTTCAGCAATTACCAGTCTTACAGCGTTTACCTCAGGGACGATTGTCCCATAAACCGCAACGAGCTTATGCAAAAAATGCTCGATGCGGGTATCTCAACCCGGCGGGGCATCATGACCTCCCACCGGGAAACAGCCTACAAAAAAGAATACAGCGGCCTTTCGCTTCCGGTTTCGGAAAAATCCTGCGATCGTAGCATTATCCTCCCGCTTTACATCCCCATGAGAGAAGAAGACATTCAAAAAGTAATTGAAACATTTTCGTCGTTTTTCAAATAGGTATATTTAACTTAATATGTACTTTCCCGTATGGTAATTCCTGAAACGAATTTCCAACGGGTCATCCCGCAATTTTAAACTGTCTCATTCGTTGTTAACTCGTATGTATCAAGAGGTTGCCCTGAACCGACATGAATAAACGTTCATTCACCTTCTTCCGCACGCTGCTTTGGTTGTGGGATATCATCTCCCTCAACCTGATCTTTTTATTTGCCAGTGTTTCCATTTTTCGTGCGGATGCACTTCATCAGAAAGAATACCATCTTTATTTTGCCGTTTTTAATTTCACCTGGATGGCCTTTGTGTACACAACGGAATTGTACATGAGTAAGAACTGGCTGGACTTTGAAATCTTTTTCAAAAGGACTTTTAAATGTTATGTGTTCACGTCGGCCTGCCTCCTGCTGTATATTTTTCTTTATCACTATCCCTTTTCAAGGTTTTTTATCATCTTTTGTTTTACGGGCTTCGCCACCATCCTTCTGTTCAACCGCATTGTATTTAATCTGCTCGTCATTTCCCTGCGCAGTAAATTCAAACTCGCCAAGAACGTCGTGGTTCTCGGCTATAATGACCTGAGTAAAAAACTCATTGAATATTTCCAGACGGAAGCCAAACTGGTGAAACTCGCCGGATGTTTCGACGACAAGGGTCTGATCGATCCTTCCACGGGATTGAAAGTGTTTAAAAATCTGCGGGACTGTATGGGTTTTGTAAAGGAGCACGGCGTTACGGAAATCTACTCTACCCTGATTCCCGACCAGTATCCTTACCTCTTCGAGCTGGCCAAGGAAGCCGAAAAACAGTTTGTCTATTTCCGGTTTGTACCCGACTACCACATTTTTGTAAACCGGAATATCTATGTCGATTTCCTCAATGATATTCCTGTACTCTCCTTAAGAAAGGAACCGCTGGAAGATACCGGAAACCGGATCAAGAAAAGAACGGTTGATATCATTTTCAGCTCCCTGGTTATTATTTTTATTTTGTCATGGCTCATCCCGCTGCTGGCGATTTTTATTAAGCTGAGTTCAAGGGGGCCGGTCTTCTTTGTACAGCTCAGGTCAGGTAAAAATAATAAGCCTTTCCGCTGTATTAAATTCAGAAGTCTGCGAATGAATAAAGACGCCGACTCCAAGCAGGTCAGCCGCGACGATAACCGCCTCACCTGGATTGGAAAATTCATGAGGAAGACAAGCATTGATGAACTGCCACAGTTTATTAATATTTTTTTGGGTGATATGTCGGTTGTGGGACCCAGGCCGCACATGCTTAAGCATACCGAACAGTTCGCCGAACTGTATAAGGAATATATGATCCGTCACTTCGTAAAACCGGGGCTTACCGGCTGGGCCCAGGTCAATGGATTCCGGGGTGAAATAAAGGACAATGAATTCCTGAAAAAAAGAATTGAATATGATACCTGGTATCTCGAAAACTGGTCTTTATATTTTGATTTCCGCATCATTCTCCTGACCGTCCTGGTCACTATTAAGGGCGATAAGAACGCCTTCTGATTTCCCTGCCCTGCTCTCCTGCCGGTTAGTTCTCCTTCGTTTCCATCCCTCCATCCCGTTTACTTTATCCTCCTGTTGCTGTTTACGTGAACATTCAACGGTTTCCCCGGACATATGCCGTAAAAAAAACCGCCGTGATGAACGGCGGTCTGGTTTACTGTTTTAAGTGGTTGGCATTAATACAGGATGATCATCTTTCTCACCAGGGTCTGGCCGAGTGCATACATCTTGTAGTAATAGATACCTGAGGAAAGTCCGTTCCGGTTCACATCCACGTGATAATAACCCGGCATCTTGAATTCATTCATCAGGGTTCTTACCGGTTTACCCATTTCGTCGTAAAGGATCAGCAGCACATCACCGGATTTCGGTATAACCATGTCGATGGTTGTGTTCCCATTTACAGGGTTTGGACGATTTTGTTTCAGTTCAAGAACCTGCCCGCCATTCATATCCACTTCAAGCACTTTGGATATAGATGTGTGACCATCCAGATCCTGCTGTACAAGGCGGTAATAGTATATGCCTGGCTGCAAATGCTGATCGAGGTAAGAGTAATATTGCGGTGTCTGGCTGTTGCCTGCGCCTGGTACAAAGGTCAGGGTATTCCAGCTGTCGCCGTCCATGCTGCGTTGCACGTCAAAGCCCTTATTGTTTTGTTCCATCGTAGTTGCCCATTCCAGTTTTGCATTATCATCCTGTTTGGATGCCCTCCAGTACAGATAGATTACCGGCAGCGGAGTGGAATTCAGGGTGAAGTCAACGTCTACCCAATAGTTGGATGCATTACCCGGGCTGCTGCTTGGGAATACGGGTCCGGTAGACGTATAGTTGTACACTCCATTAGGTCCGTCGGTTCCGTTCGCGAGTCCGGTCAGCGGGCTGTTAACCACAGGAACAGTGAAATAGTTCGCGGTACCGTTATAGTCACCGGAACTGCTGTAGTAAGCTCCCACATAGGTTGTATTGGCGCTGATGGCAATCGGCGTAGTGAACAACACATTTTGCCAGCCACTGGCGGTTTCATTTACAAATGGCGCAGAAGCCAGCAGGACGCCCGTAATATCATAGAGTTGTCCGACATGCGTTCCTGCATCGCCGGCAGTCTTATAGAATCTTATACCCTGAATAAATCCATCAACGGATGATTGGAACTTCACGCCCAATTCAATGGGTTGTCCGTCATTCTGCAGCGGGCTTACCGGAGTCTGTGTGGTGAATATATGTATTGCTGAATTTGGCGGCAACACCGAAACCGTAACACTGGACACGCTTACGCCGCTGTTTACCGAAAGCTGGAAGACATAGGTGCCTTCGATCAGACCGGTGACCGTGGTGCTTACTGCACCGGGTGAAGTGATCCCTGCTGTATTGGGTCCGGAAATCTGCGTCCACGAATAGTTTTCGATGGTGCCCGTCGAGCTGCTGCCATCCAGGGTTGCGATATTGTCAGGGAGGACAACGGTCTGGTCGGGACCGGCCACGGCCACGGCTGTAGCCGCTGTTACAAAGTTGACGTCAACCCAATAGTTGGGCGAATTGCCCGGAGAATTGACCGGGAAGGCCGGCGAAGGCGTGTAAAGGTATACTCCATTGGGCCCATCAGTGCCATCCTGCAAACCGGTCAGTGGACCATTGACAACGGGACTTACAAAATAATTCGCGGTGCCGGTATAGAAACCGCCTGAGCTGAAATAAGCCGCCACATAGGTGGTATTCGCGGTGATAGCTACCTGAGTACTAAAATTCACTGTCTGCCATCCGCTCGCGGATTCACCGGCGAAAGTCGCCGTAGCCAGTTTTGTTCCTGTCGCGTCATACAGTTCACCAATATGTGTACCCGTATTACCCGCCGTTTTATAGAACCTGATTCCGGTTATAAAACCAGCCTGTGAGGATCGGAACTTCACACCCAGTTCGATGGGCTGACCGTCATTTGAAAGTGGATCAGCCGGTATCTGCGTGGTAAAAATATGGAGGGCTGAGCCGGCCGGTAATACATTGACAGAAACTGTGGATGTACTGCTACCGCCATTTATAGCCAGCTGGAAAATATAGGTTCCCTGTATCAGGCCCGTTACAGTTGTAGAAACAGCCGCCGGCGTGGTTATTCCAGCCGAATTCGGACCGGATACCTGGGTCCAGGCATAATCGGTTATGGTTCCGGTTGAACCACTGCCATCAAGTGTAGCGGTATTGGTTGGCAGGGTAATCGTCTGGTCCGCGCCCGCTATCGCCACTGCGCCGGCTGTGGTAGAGAAGCTGACATCTACCCAGTAGTTCGGCGCATTTCCGGGAGAGTTGATGGGGAAGGCCGGTGCCGGTGTATAAACATACACTCCGTTCGGCCCGTCAGTCCCATTGGCCAGACCGGTCAAAGGATTGTTTACAATCGGGCCCGTAAAATAATTGGCCGTACCCGTATAATTTCCTTCACTGCTGAAATAGGAAGCGACATAAGTGGTGTTGGCTGTAATAGCAACCGGCGTGCTGAAATTTACAGTCTGCCATCCGGAAGCCGACTCTCCTGTAAATGTGGCGGAAGCCAGTTTGGTCCCCGTCACATCATACAGTTCTCCGATATGCGTACCGGTGTTACCGTTTGTTTTATAGAACCTGATTTGGGTGATAAATCCAGCCTGTGCCGAACGGAATTTTACTCCCACTTCGATGGACTGTCCGTCATTGGAAACCGGTTCTGTAGGAATCTGGGTCGTAAATATATGAACTCCCGAACCCGCCGGAAGAACGTCTACCTGCACGTTGGACGTGCTCACACCACCGTTAACGGACAACTGGAATACGTAGGTGCCGGCGATAAGTCCTGTGATCCCCGTAGATACCGCGGCAGGTGTTGTGATGCCTGCCGTATTCGGTCCCGAAACCTGGGTCCAGGCGTAGCTGGTGATGGATCCGGACGATCCGCTGCCGTCCAGCGTAGTGGTATTGACGGGCAGCATGATGGTCTGGGTGTTCCCGGCGACGGCAATGGGTCCGGCTACATCGTTAAAGACCACATCCACCCAGTAATTAGGCTGGTTGCCCGCAGAACTTGTAGGGAAAGCAGGTGTCGGTGAATATATAAACACACCATTTGGGCCATCTGTTCCGTCCTGGAGTCCCGTTAGAGGCGTATTGATCACCGGCGCGGTAAAATAGTTTGCGGTACCCGTGTAATTTCCGGCACTGCTGAAGTAGGCAGCCACATAAGTCGTGTTGGCTGTGATGGCCACCGGCGCACTGAAATTAACGGTCTGCCATCCGGAGGAGGATTCGCCAGAGAAGGTAGCTGAAGCCAGTCTTGTGCCGTCCATGGCAAACAGTTCACCTATATGGGTTCCTGTATTGCCGGCTGTTTTATAAAAGCGGATTCCTGTGATGAATCCGGATATGGAGGATTGAAATTTTACACCCACTTCTATAGCCTGGCCGTCATTGGATAGCGGATTGGCAGGCGTCTGCGTGGTGAAGATATTGCAGGGGCAGGGTGCTGCCAGGATATTAACGTGGATGACGTTTGGTCCGGAGCCGGCCGAAGCATCCTGCATGTTGCCGGAATCGTCAAAGCTTCGCGTTTTAATAGTGAAGCTGCCGGTGCCGGGTGGGTTCCAGGTATAAGTCCAGTTGTTGGTGCCGCTGGCGACCTGCCAGGTTGCACCATTATCGGTAGAGATTTCAACCCCTCCTACGGCTCCTGCGGCATCGGCGGCTGTTCCGCTGATGGTGATGCCCGGACTATAGGTCAGGGTGGCGCCGTTGGCCGGTGAAGCCACGGTTGAAGTAGGAGCGGTGAAGTCAGTGGATGCCGTAGCTGCAACCAGGTCGGACTGGAGCGTGCCGGGCTGCGCATTCATGTCTGCAAGCAGGTTGATGGTGGCCTGCTGCATGTCTTTGCTCACGGCGTTTCCTGTGCCCCCGAAATGGGTGGCGTCAAGGCCCCAGGCCCATTGGACCGTACCGGCGCCAAAAACCAGGGGACCGCCCGTACCGTTGTAACGGTAAAGGGAAAGCTGATGTGTCTTGCCGGGATTGAAGGTCGTGCTGGACATCTTAATACGTCCGTGCGGGTATGAATTCGTATACTGCTCCCAGTCATACTCGTAACCGAGCGATGCCGGAGCCAGCGTTGCTTTGGCTCCGCTGGCCAGGGTGGCTACACTGGTATTTCTCCAGAACCGCAGATTCTTATAGGTATCCGGAACTTCGATGGCGGGTGTGGGATTGACTTCATCCCAGCTGATTTGCCCGCTCAGGGCATTTTCCGGTAAGGGCGCATCATAAGCCGAACCCATTCTCCACAGGCCCGTCCAGACGGTCGGATCAGGATCACATTTACCACCACAGGTTGCCTCACCCTGGCTCCCATCCTGAAGCGTTCCTTCCTTGTAGCATACCAGGACGCGGTTGGGGTTTCCATTAACGTCATTTTCCCAGCGCGTCTTCCAATAGCTTTCATTGCCTGTAAAAAAGACCATGTTCACGCCTGCTGCACGGGCAGCTTCCACGTTATCGCGGATTTCCTTTGACCAGTATTCATCATGTCCGCCGGTCATAAATATCCTATGATTGAGCAGGGTGGCGCCCGCGCGCGCAACATCTGTATTGCTCGTATAGGTTACATCGTATCCGTTGCGTTCCATGAAGCGGATCAGAGGATAGGAATCATTCATGTACCAGTCTGACCCGCGTCCGTCCGTTTGAAAATTGACATTGTATACAAAAAATGGCCGGTTATAACTCACTTTTACCGCGTGGCCCTGGGGAAAGCTGGTGCTGCCATTATAAAGATTATTTCCGCCATATCCGTTATATGCCTGCCAGGTGGCATCGGGCGCCTGCAAAAGGATATCCGAATGACTGGCGTCGTCCCTTACGATAAAGACGATGTTATTGATATTGCCATTGTTGTCGGAAAGCTTAACGATATAATAGCCTGACACGGCACCAGCAGGAACAGCCCAGCTGGTGGTTTCTGACCAGTTGCTGCAGTCGAGAAGACCGGTAACAGGATCTGATATACCGGCAGGTTGTTTTACGCCCGGGAACGATCCCAGGTCTGCCTGAAGCCTGGCTCCCAGGCCGCCATAGTAACCCAGGCGATAAATTTTTGCAGATACCGTGCTTCCGTTTTGTGCATCTATTTTGAAGTGGACAGTATTTCCTTTATTTACGCTGATGTCTGTAGTATAGCCGTTCAGATTGGGGTTTCTGAAATCATTGGAGCTGTTTACTCCCCATTCGGAAATGGGATTTCCCGGCAGCAGATTTTCAGTCACAATAGCGTTCTGGGCCGAGGAGGTCGTCAGCAGCAGGATCCCCGTCATGAAGGTTATAACGGGCTTGCGAAACCGAAGCTTGATGAGGGCACTCAGGGATTTGCTTACCTCCCATTGAGGGAACAGGTGACTCCAGTAGGTAGAAGTTTTCATGACGGTACAAATAAGGATAAAAACAAGGCCGGTTAGCAGGGCGGATTGAGATGACAAAAACCCAAACACCTCAGCACCAAAAGATTGCATTGTGTTTATTTTGTGATTAAACAGCAAATAATAAAGCGAACTGAGATTAGCAGAGGAATTGGAAAAGGGCGGATCAGAGAATATTTGGAGTGGGCAAATGTAATAAACGAATGTCTTTCATGCAATAAGGGTAAACCCTAGGACTTGTACCTTCCCGACAGGAAAATTACCGTCTTAAGGGTTATAGCATATTCAATCAGTTTCAGAAATTCATGTCTGCTGCTACAGACAGCGATTGCTAAAATTTGACTGGATGCCTGCATACGGTACGATCATAGGAAAGTTGGGAAGCGGTGACAGAGAGGTTGCAATTCACCAGGAATTTAACTCAGGACAGGTTGGTTGGAAAGATTTTTAATTCCTACCCTAATTTAATACTATTTCCTGTTAAGCCAAATGAAGTGGCAACTTTTTTTGGAAAAGTTGAAAAAAATTACGACTAGTATTTTCTGCAATTGAAAACAATAACCGGATCGCATGAACGAAGGTGAAGGTTAGAAAGCTTCTCCGAAATCCACATAGAATCCCTTGATTCCGTTGGGGCCGAATCCAAAGTCAAAACGCAGGTTTGTCTGGTGTTTGGAATCTACCATGATCCGGAGGCCGGGACCATACGAAAGGTGAAACTGATCCCATGCAACCTGGCTATAGGTATTCTGCACCTGTCCAACGCCAAACCAGCCTGCAACTCCGAAAATATTCCAGACATGAATCCTTAGTTCAACCTGTGCATCTACCAGCACATTGTCCCGCAGACCACCCTGATAATATCCGCGCATCTGACTGGAGCCGCCCATCTCCGGCAATTCATAAAAGGGAACATTGCCGGTAGCATAACTCGAAGTCACCTGCCCTGCGAGCACATTATCTTTTGCCCAGGGAAGATATTTTCTAAGGTCTATGGCATATTTGGAAAACGAATAAGGTCCTACCGGATAGAACACGGCCGTGCTAAGCAGGAAAGAACCATGATGTGGATTGTACCGGTTGTCGCGGGTATCGTAAGCCGCCGCCACACCGAGCCCGAAGCTGGTGCCTCCGCTCAATCCTGTTACGCTGTCGGTGACCAGGAAACTGTTGCTGTCCGTCTGAATACCGAAATAGTCCGAAAGATCGAAAGGCACACCCAGGTAAAATTCACCTTTTATTTTTCGCAGCGCGGTACCCGCAAAAACAAAACGCTCGACCACATCCTGCTCAGGATCGTTCGTGATGGTATTCCCTATATCCCAGATATACTCCGGTTCTTTTTTATAGTTGAGGTAGCTGATGACCAGATATTTATTTTTATCAAAAACAAGGGTGGTGGCAATCGAGGCATTGATACGCCCGAGCGTGGAAACCGTTACCACTTCCGATAATTTGGATGGCTTTGATATGGTATCCTTTTTTGAAAGGTTCAGCACATTGAATTTGGCAAGTCCGAAGATATTCCCAGCCTCCGGAGAATAGGAATATATAGGCACCGGCAGGATGGTAAACAAATGTTCGGCCTTCTTGTTGAACTTGTCGAACCCTGAGAGACTGTCTTTTTTAACAGTGTCTTTTGCCGCACTTTCTTTTCCAAGACTGTCTTTTCCCGACGGGGTTTGCGCTGAAAGTTGTCCGAAGCTGATAGAGAGCCCGGCTATGATCAGGAATTTCTTCAAGTGGTTAGGTTAAAATATGCGCTGTATGAAATTACTATGAATAAGTATCTGCCCGCTATGAATCATTTAATTTTATCATCATTCACAAAAAATTTCCATCAGCCGGTGCAACATATCCGATTATTAAGGGTCTTTTTCATTGCGCAAAGCGCAAAAACCTGCACACATGATTAAGAATTTCTTCACCATCGCCTGGAGGAACCTCCTGAAAAGTAAAGTGTATTCAGCCATTAATATAGCCGGACTGGCTACAGGCATGGCTGTCGCCATCCTGATATCACTCTGGATCTGGGATGAACTCAGCTACGATCATTATCATAAAAATCATGAATTGCTGGCACAGGTAATGACCACGCAGACGTTTAACGGTGAAACCGGAACCGGACAGGCTGTGGCGGAACCCCTGGGTATCGAACTGCGTAATAAATTCGGCAGTGATTTTACGGCCGTCAGCATGGCCTCATGGAATTTCGGCCACATCCTCGGCGTGGGCGACAAAAAAATCAGTACCAACGGAATGTGGGTCGAGCCCGTTTTTCCTGAAATGTTTTCAGTTCAGATGAAACAGGGCAACCTCAAGGGCCTGAAGGACCCGTTGGCAATACTTATCAGCGCATCTGTGGCAAAGTCATTGTTTGGGTCAGCGGATCCGATGAACCGCACCATCCGGCTTGATAACCGTTTTGATTTCAAAGTAGCCGGTGTCTATGAAGATTTTCCAAAAAACACAACGCTGAATGATACTAAAATACTCCTGGCCTGGGATAAATATATTACCACCGATAAATGGCTGATCGACGCAGCGACCCAGTGGGGCAATCACTCCTGGCAGTGTTTTGTCCAGCTCAGGCCGACGGCTGATATGACGCGCACCAGCGCAAAAATCAGAAAGACATCCATGGCCCACCTGGTTGCTTCCCAGGACGGCGTGGAAGAATTGGTGCTGCAGCCGATGGACAACTGGCGGCTCCGCAATGAATTCAAGAATGGAAAACTGGCCGGAGGCCGGATACAGTTTGTATGGCTTTTCGGGTATATCGGTGTATTCGTGCTGTTGCTGGCCTGTATCAATTTCATGAATCTCTCCACCGCCCGGAGTGAAAAAAGAGCAAAAGAAGTCGGTATCCGTAAAACTGTCGGATCACTCCGGCCTCAGCTTATCAGACAGTTTCTCACGGAATCGATCGTGGTTTCTTTTATGGCGCTTCTACTGGCGTTGGCGCTGGTCCTGCTGCTCATTCCCTTCTTCAATGGTTTATCCGATAAAGAAATCGTCCTTCCTTACAGTAATTTTTATTTCTGGCTGTTTATTATTGCCTTCACCCTGTTCACAGGAGTTGTTTCCGGTAGTTACCCCGCATTCTATCTTTCAGGATTTGAACCCATCAAAGTCCTCAAGGGCACTTTCCGCGCAGGACGGTTCGCGTCACTTCCCAGAAAAGTACTCGTGGTGACACAGTTCAGTATTTCCATCGCGCTCATCATCGGGACGCTGATCGTTTACCGCCAGATCCAGCATGCGAAAGACAGGCCTGTGGGATATGACCGGCAGGGCCTGATCACGGTAATGATGAGCACGCCCGACCTGGCCAAGAATTACGATGCACTGAGGAATGATCTGATGGCAACAGGAAAAGTGGAAAACGTAGCCCAGTCTTCCAGTCCCGCCACGGGCATCTGGTCGAACAATATCGGTTTCAGCTGGGATGGCAAGGACCCAAGCACCCTGCCATTGTTCGGCACCGTAGGTTGCACCTATGATTTTGGCAAGACCCTGCACTGGCAGATCAAGGAGGGCAGGGATTTCTCAAGAGATTTTCTGACAGATTCCAGCGCGATGATCCTGAACGAAGCAGCCGTAAAGCTTACCGGCCTCAAATCGATTGTAGGGAAAACGATTAAATGGGATACCACTCCCTTTCGTGTGATCGGCGTGGTAAAGGACCTGGTGATGCAGTCGCCCTACGAGCCCGTGCAGCCGACGATTTTTCTGATCAGTCCGAAATGGGCCAATGTCATCACCGTGAGGTTAAAGCCTTCCGCTTCGATGCGTGAGGGCCTGGCAAAAGTGGAAGCCGTATTTAATAAATATAATCCTGCCGCACCATTCGAGTACAAGTTCACCGATGAAGAATATGCAAGGAAATTTGAAGATGAAAGAAGGATCGGAAATCTTTCCACTTTCTTTTCTATCCTCGCGATTTTTATTTCATGCCTCGGATTGTTCGGACTTGCCTCTTTTGTGGCCGAACAAAGAACCAAGGAAATCGGCGTAAGAAAAGTACTCGGCGCAAGCGTATTCAACCTGTGGCGAATGCTCTCAAAAGATTTCGTTCTGCTGGTCGTCATTTCCTGCGCGATAGCCATACCGGTAGCCTGGTATGTCCTCCACGGATGGCTACAGAAATACACTTATCGCACGGAAATCTCCTGGTGGATATTCGCCGTTGCGGCTACGGGAGCCATGGTGATCACACTCCTTACAGTAAGCTTCCAGGCCATCAAAGCCGCGCTGACCAATCCTGTTAGAAGCCTCCGGACGGAATAAGCGGAGATCGTGACGACAGCGTTGTTTAAACGCAGAAGAATGAATAGCCGCTACACAACTATCTTTACGGATACATGTAAAGAGTTATGCTGGTTTTCCTTCTCGTCTTCGTGCTCCCGCTTGTTTTGGTTTATTTTTTTCTGCAGACCCCCCCGTTCGGTACAGCACCCGATGCCGGATCGCTGGAGAAGATCCGCAGGTCCGCCCACTTTCAGAAAGGAAGTTTTCAAAATAGGGAACCGACCCCCGCTCTTACGGAAGGCGCCGGATTCTTTAAAGTAATGGGCGATTTCTTTTTTCGGGGAAGCCGCCATAAAAGGCCGTCGGCTCCACTTCCATCGATGAAAACGGATCTGATCTCCCTTGATCCGCGGGAAAACATCCTGGTATGGTATGGTCATTCTTCTTATTTCTTTCAAACAGAAGGACGCAAATTCCTCGTCGACCCGGTCTTCAGCCGGAATGCGTCCCCCCTCTCCTTCACTACGAAAAGCTTTACCGGAACAGATATTGCGCATCCCGAAAATTTCCCCTTCCTGGATTTTCTTTTCCTTACGCACGATCACTGGGACCATCTCGATTACCAGACCCTGCTGGCGCTGAAACCTAAAATCGGAAAAATATTTACGGGACTCGGAACAGGGGCACACCTTCGTTCCTGGGGATTTGAAAACGACCGTATCCATGAAATGGACTGGGATGAAACAATGGTTACGGATGACGGATTTCAAATCACCGCCGTCACGGCGCGTCATTTTTCAGGAAGGGGACTGAAACGAAATGGCACGCTCTGGGTCTCTTTTGTACTGGAGACGCCGGCAAGAAAAATTTTTATCGGTGGCGATTCGGGTTACGGAACGCATTTTGCCGCAATCGGCAGAAGGTTTGGTCCCTTCGACCTGGCGGTACTGGAAGACGGACAATACGATCCCAACTGGAAATACATTCATATGAGCCCGGAAGAAACCATTCAGGCGGCTATTGACCTTCAGGCAAAAAAAATGCTGCCTGTTCACTGGGCGCGGTTTTCGCTGTCAGCCCATGCATGGAACGAGCCCATCCTGCGTCTGTTGAAAGAGGCCGGCTTGAAAAATGTAAAGGTTCTGCATCCGCAAATAGGCGAAAAAGTAAACCTCGACGCAGACCAGGCGTTTTCAAGCTGGTGGGAAGGGATTGTATGATTTTTGATTATCTTGATTCATGATGATAATACCTGAAAAAATGACAACATCTACACACCGGGCTAGCCTCAGCACAAAAACAGTAACACTCTTCAGCATTGCACTTTTCTTTTTGGTTATTTCCGTTTCCGCGCGGCCCTTTGCCGGCTACTTCGCTTCCCCTTTGGAAGGAAGATGGGATTTAGTTCTCACCAATTCCGGCAAGACCTATCCTGCATGGCTCGAAGTGAGGCATTCGGGAACCCGTGCACTCGTAGGACAATATGTAGGACAGGGCGGAAGCGCGAGACCCATTTCCCGCGTCGTCTTTACGGATAATATTGTAAGTTTTGCCATCCCGCCACAATGGGACACCGCATCCAATGACCTGGTATTTAAAGCAAATTTCCAGAATGACAGCCTGTTGGGCACCGTCATCAATCCGGACGGGAAAATTTTCACCATGACCGGCACCCGTGCGCCGTCCCTCAAGCGAAACAGTGATCCGGTATGGAATGAAAAGGTCATGCTTTTTAACGGCAAGAACCTGAACGGATGGCATGCCATGGGCAATAACCAGTGGAAAGTGGAAAACAGTGTCATGGTAAGCCCGGCCTCCGGATCCAATATCGCCACAGACCAAAAATTCACCGACTTCAAACTGCATATTGAATTCCGCTATCCGAAAGGAAGCAACAGCGGCGTCTATCTTCGGGGCCGCTATGAAATTCAAATCGTAGACAGCAAAGGACAGGATCCCAGCAGAGACCTGCTCGGCGCCATCTACGGTTTTCTTCCACCGACGGACATGATGGCCCGCGACGCAGGCGAGTGGCAGTCCTATGACGTTGAACTGGTAGGCAGACTGGTCACACTGGCCGTTAACGGAAAAACCGTTATCTGTAACCAGGAAATACCAGGCATCACCGGGGGCGCCATCGACAGTCAGGAAGGAGATCCCGGTCCGATCATGATCCAGGGAGATCATGGCGCCATTGATTTCAGGAATATCTGGATTCAGACAGCCAAAACAGGCGGCTAGTATTTTCCACCTCTGTCAGGTCAGACTGCGGAAACGCTGAAGCGGGATTTTCTTCCGGCATGTCTCCTTTTTTCAAAAAAATAGTCAGCGGGGACGAAATTTCCCTGTGGTTTTACTGCTTTAATTGACGGCGGTCAATTCTTTTCCATTTTCGGGTACGGCATACCGTTAGCAGTCAAGAGTGCTTCGGGTGAAAGGCCGAAGACTGGTGGCAAATACTGTTAGTCCTCATTTTTATCCATTTGGTCAATTTTTTATAGCATTTTATCCCTTCCCTATCGGATTGCCGGACTAAACCGGATCGAACTTCTCCTGCCGGTCGCAGATAAAATCCGTTTTGGCATCTTACCTGTTAAATGACATCTGCTCCGGTCATATCGGTGAAAACAAGATATACAAATGCCTTATCCGCAAGGCCATCTGCCCTTCCTTTTTTTATGGCGGCATGGATTATCCTACCGTTTAACAGAACTATTACCAGGTAAAAAGGCATTTTGATCTTTTTCGTTGTTCTGCGTATTTGATTGAAAAATTTCTTTTTATGTCGCATGATAATTAAAAAAATTCCATCTGCGCGGGAAAACACGCAACGTCATTAACCGAGGATTAACCTTGATACATTTGGCAGCTTAAAAAAAATCCCTTAGAAATGAAACGATATGTTCCGCTGCTTTGTGGAATGGCCTGCCTTGTTTTTGTTTCGGTTGCCAGATCACAAACAATATATGACAGTGCAACGGCCGGTGCGTCATCACTCACCGCCGCTCCTTTTCTCCGTATGAATCCTGATGTTCGTTCCTCGGCCATCGGACAAAGCGGCATCGCCCTTCAGGGAAACAACATCACCCATTATGCCAATCCCGCCCGCATGGTGCAGGTTTCTGACAAGAGTGCCGTCAGTCTTTCCTATACGCCATGGATGAACAACCTCGTTAAGAATGTCGCGCTATATGCTGTTTCCGGTTATTTCAAATCTTCGGATAATGAAGTGATCAGTGCCGGGGTTCGTTATTTTAAACAGGGACAACTCAACCAGACGGACGAGAGCGGGCAAAGTTTCGGAGTGTATAATCCGTACGACCTGGCGATAGACGCTTCCTATTCGAGAAAACTTTCAGAGGTCCTTTATATCGGTGCAACTTTCCGGTATATCTATTCCCAGATCCTCAGTACCGGATTTAATGGTTATCAGAACGGATCGGCGGTTGCGGCTGATCTTGGACTATACTATCAGTCCAAAGAAAACGAAAAGGGCCAGACCGTAAGCCTTGGTGCCGTCGTCACCAACATCGGATCGAAACTTAAATACAGTGTCAATTCCCCCGGCTACGCCCTGCCCGCCACGGCCGGAATCGGCGGCGCTTTCAATCAGAAAATGACCGACGAAGACCGGGTGATATTTACGGCTGACCTGCTGACACCCATTACACAGCCCGTCGCGGGAAAAGGATTTTTTCAGGACAGGATCCAGTTCAACTTCGGCGGTGAATACGATTATCATTCCCTGCTCTTCGTCCGCGCCGGTTTCTCTCACGAAAGCACGGCCTTCGACGGATATGAATTCGTAACAACCGGTATCGGACTCAATGTAAAATCCTGCCGGGTGGACCTGGCTTACCTGATCCCTTCAGGAAGTACTACCAGTTCCATCATGTCCAACACATTTAAAATTGGTTTTTCATTCATCATAAAATAAAGTTATCCGTATTCTTTTCCACCCTCAATCCAAGGCAATGAGCAATTTTTACAAGCAGCTCCTGAAGTCGACTTTTACTGCACTGTTTACCCTGTGCAGTTTCTTATTGATGGCCCAGAGAATTCCCGCCCGGTCCGAAGCCATGGTTCCGGGAAAGATTCTCGTGAAGCTGAGACCGGATGCTTCCAGTCAGGTGCTTCGCAACCTTGACCGTATTGCGAAAAATAATTCACCCGCCGGTTTCGCGACGGGTCTTGCACAGTTCGACCGCGTAGCGCGTACACTGAGTGCAGTTAGAATGAAAAGGGTCTTCCCCTATGCTGGCAGGATGGAGGCCAAGCAGCATCGTTATGGCCTGGACCGCTGGTATGTACTTGAAGTCGACAGAAATCTTTCCGTGCCAACGGCGATCTCTTCCTTTGCACAGGTAAGGGAAATAGAAAAAATTGAACCGGCGCTTGTGGTGAAAAGCATTACGTCCCCCGTAACAAGGATCAATTCCTCTCCCGGTACAAAACCACTCGATGCCAGCGATACGCCACCGGTGAATGACCCCTATTATTTTCTTCAGTGGCATTATCACAATACCGGACAGGTAGGCGGATATCCGGGTGCGGACATCGACCTTCCGGCAGCCTGGAAAATCACTTCGGGCAAGTCCAGCGTAATCGTGGATGTGGTAGATCAGGGTGTACAATATGATCATCCGGATCTGGCGGCCAATATGTGGAAAAATACCGCAGAGCTTAACGGCCAGCCCGGCGTGGATGACGATGGCAACGGATATATCGATGATGTCTATGGATACAATTTCGCAGACCAGACCGGTAATATCTCGCCGGGAGACCATGGTACCCATACCTCGGGAACCATCGCTGCCGTCAATAACAACGGTATCGGCGTAGCCGGAATCGCCGGTGGTTCGGGAAACGGAGACGGAGCCCGGATCATGTCAAGTGAAATCTTTGGCGGCAATGGAGCGGATGAAATCGGCACTGCGGCAGCCATCGTTTACGGAGCGAACAATGGAGCGGTGATTTCCCAGAATTCCTGGGGCTACACCGTTCCCGGTGTATACAGCCAGGCTGTGCTCGATGCAGTCGATTATTTTACCAAAGAAGCAGGCCGCGACGGAAACGGCAATCAGGTCGGCCCGATGAACGGAGGGCTGGTGATCTTTGCTTCGGGTAACGACGACCTCAATGACCTCTCCTACCCTGCCTATTATCCTACGGCCATTGCCGTAAGCGCCACCACCTGTTTCGACAACAAAGCTTCATATTCCAATTACGGATCCTACGTGGATATTTCCGCTCCGGGTGGCGACAACAGCGACCCGAACAACAGTCATCAGGAAATAGCCAGCACCATCTCCAACGGCGGATACGGTTATATGGCCGGAACATCCATGGCATGCCCGCACGTTTCCGGTGTTGCTGCCCTGATTGTATCTCAATATGGAAAACCCGGATTCACCAACGAAGATTTAAGAAACCGGTTATTGAATTCGACTGCTCCCTTCATCGCGATGAATCCGGCCTATAACGGTTTCATGGGTTCAGGACGCCTCGACGCGGGAAAAGCGCTGGAATCCAACAGCCAGGTGCCTCCCAATACCATTTCTGATCTTGCCGGATCGAGCCTTGCACAAAATAGTATTTCGCTTAACTGGACTGCTCCCGCCGATGCTGACAATATCAATGCGCACAGCTATGTGATCTATTATGCAAAACACGCATTCGACAGTACGGAAAAAGATACCCTTACAAAAATATTCATTAACAAAGCCCTTACGGCGGGATCGCCCGAAACCTGGCTGATCGGCGGGCTGCCGCCTTCCACGGATTACTATGTCAGTATTTCCGCCAAGGACTTTTGGGGAAATGAAAGTTCCTTGTCTAACCAGGTTAAAGTCACAACACAGGCAGGACCTGTTGTCAGTACACCCGCAGGGCCCCTTTCCCTTAATATCAATGTGACTGCAAGTCCCACCGCCAGCACTTCGCTTACGCTCACCAACAACGGCAGTGGCGGCATGACCTGGAGCGGCGCAGCCATTCCCGTTTCTTCCAGCTGGGCAAGAAAAGACGGCAGTTTCAACGACACGCTTACACTGATCAAACCGGATATGTACCCAAGCTCCTTTATCGGAGACGACCAGCGCGTGAGTTTTTCTGCCGCGTCACGCATTGATGTAAGCAAGAAATTTAACCTGACCCACGTTGCCAATTATATGGACGCCCAGGGCATCACAGCGCCCATTACCATTTCCATCTATAAAGGTGGAAACGATCCGTCCAAAGGAACCCTGCTTGTTTCGCAGACACTCAATCAGGCAGAAGCATGGGTCCTGACCGTGACCAAGCTGAATGGCATGTTCGTGTTCAACCCCGGCGAATGGTTCTGGATTGTTTACTCTTATGATCCTGCGTACGGTTATATACAGGGTGCGCAGAACGATGCATCGCCTGCCAATGAATTATATAATCTTACCAGCAGCAACGGCGGCAAAACCTGGAACACCATCACCAGCCAGTATGCGGCAGTAAATTTTTATATGCTGGCCCTCAGCAATGAAGGTTATTTCGGCAACTTTATCACCTTGCAGCCCAACGCCGGCAACACACCCGGCCTGAGTTCCACTGATATTACGCTGCAGGGCAACGGCTCTACCATCCGGAATGGGGTATACCGCTTCAATGTACAGATCGCTTCGAATGACCTCAATAATCCGCTCGCCAATGTTCCACTGGATGTGACGGTATCCGGACAAAAAGGTACACTGACCAGCAAACAGGGCCTCCTCGACTGCAAGACGGTATTTATCGGAAAGGATGGCGATGCAGCAATTAAATTGTATAATTCGGGATTGTCGACGCTGTATAATTTCAGTTTCCAGACAGACAATCCGCTTTTCAGTACGGTGTCCTTACCCGACAGCCTGTATCCCGGTGATTCCGTAGAATTCAGGATCAGGTTCACTCCCACTGCCGCAGGACAGCAACTCGCAAAGATCAAACTTACCACCAACGACGGCGGCCTGAATCTTTCAGGGTCCGGCGTAGGTGTGGAGCCGCCATTGATGGAACTCGCCGGCATACCACTGCAGATCGTGGCCCGCGTGGATTCCACAGGAAAAAATTCCTTTACCATTTCAAATAAGAACGGAAAATTTCCGCTCAGCTTTTCGCTGCCGGAAATCGCCGCAGTGAACAAGGCCCTGAAAGTAAAAGCGCTTGCCAAAGGCAATGATCCGAGCATGGACTATGCATGGATTGACAGCCAGGAGCCCGATGGACCCGTATTCAGCTGGGATGATATTTCGAAAACCGGTATGGATATTACTGCCTCACTCGCTAAGGACGTCAAATCGTCCAGGCTTTTCCAGCTAGGATTTCCCATGAAATTCTATGGTGATACCATCCGCGAACTGTATGTGACCAGCATGGGTATGTTGTCGCTGAATTACCCGGGTGCCATGAATGGAAGTTCGAGCCAGATGCCCGTTGTGAACGACGGAATAAACGGTATGATTGCGGGACTTTATTTTGAACTCATGCGACCCGTAATTAAAGGAAATGAGCACGTGTTTGTAAAGCTGCTGCCCGGAAAATTCATTGTTCAGTATAATGACCTTGAATATTTCGACGGAAATTTCTACGACTACGGTTCCTACAGCACCGGCAAGGCCACTTTCCAGATTGTATTGTACAGCAATGGAAAGATCGAAATGAATTTCAAAGACGTCGCCAATGCCAGCTGGGCATACGGCACCAACACCGGGTTGGAAAATAAGGATGAAACAAAGGGCATCAGCGTGCAGGGTTATGATATCCTGCCCTCACCCTGGGTACCTACCGACAATACCACCCTGTGGTTTGTTCCCATGGCTCCGAAATTTATTAAGGCGATCAGTCCTGCCAGTGGCGTAGTTGCTCCGGGTGACACGGTCAATATTGAAGTCACCGCTACAGCCAAAGGACTTGTTGACAGCTCATACCTCACCAGCCTGTCCCTTACCACCAACGATCCGCTGAATGAAAAGTCGGAAGTCCCGGTTGTCTTCACGGTGACCGGCAGTCAGGGTATGATGCAAAAGACCGACACGCTTGCATTCGGAAATGTATATAAGAACGGTAATGGGAAGCTTGAGGCGGTATTTCTTAACGCCGGTACGAAGCCTGTACAACTTTTGTCAGTAAGCATCAGTGATGCCGCCTATACAACGGATGTGCAGCCTGCGGCCGTTCCCCCTTTCTCTGAACTTCGCATTCCTGTAAACTTCAAACCAACAACAGCCAATGCCTATCCTGCAACGATGACCGTCACCACCGACGATTCTGCGCAGGCCATCTATACAGTGCAGCTCACCGGATCCGGTAAGTCAACTCCAGCCATGAGCTGGTCATTATCCGGAGGTCAGGCCAATACCCTGAACACCGGCGAAACACTGCCTGCCGCACTGACTCTCGCAAACCACGGAGACGCAGACCTCACTGTCATGGTGGAAAGGCCGCAGTGGTTTACCGTGAATCAGCCGGGCATGGGCGTTCAGAACGGTCTTGACTCTGCGCATTCCTATTCGATCCATAAAAATATCGACAGCAGCAGCGCCGCATACGAATGGGTGGAACTGGCAAATGGCCTGGGTACGCCTTCGCTTGCAGACGCCTCCGGTATCAGTTCCGAAGAAGTCAAACTGCCTTTCGCATTCCCTTATTTTGGCAAGACCTACACATCCCTCTTTATAAACTGGATGGGAGACATCTCACTGAACTATATGAGAGACCTGCGTGGTATCCTGCCGGGGTTGCCTTCGCCGGAATATCCCAATGGTATTATTGCAGCCGCCAACCAGCTGATCGGAAAATCCTATGACTGGGAAAACGGTCAGTACATCGGAAATATTTATTACTACGCCGACACCGACAAACTGGTGGTAGAATATTATGATCTTATCGGACTGAATTACGGAACGGTAGGTTATACTACATTCGAAACCATCGTGTATAAAGATGGCCGGGTAAAGATGATGTACAAGAGCGGTGAAAACGTGACTAACTATACGCAGACGTTTACCGTCGGAATCGAAAATGAAGACGGGTCAGACGGTGCAATGGCGTATAACCATACCCTTTTCTTCAAAGACAAAGGCGCTATAGAATTTGTTCCTTCCGTGCCTTACACCCTGCATCCCGGAGATTCCGTTTCGATGCCCGCCAACTGGACAACAACCAGCATGACGGACGGAGTATACAAAGACAGGATCCGCATCGTTTCGAACGATCCGTTGATGAGCACGATAGATATACCTATGGAGCTTATGGTAAACGGAAACCTGAGTGTGAAAGCTGACGATTCGGTGAACTTTGGTAAGGTGGTTGCCTTTACAGGTCCCGACGGGCAGCCTAAAACATATACAAAGCCCGTATTGCTTAAGAACGATGGTAAAAAGCCTCTTACCATCAGCAGCATGGACTTTAATGGCAACCCGGCGCTTATACTGAAGGAACAGATCCAGAATCCTGATCTGTTCACCAATCCGATTGTCCTGGCTCCTGGAGAGGTGTTGAAATATCATGTCGTGTTTACGCCGGATGCTTCCATGGATCAGTTCGAAGAATTCATGAATGTGAATTCCGACTTTGGAACGCAAATCAATATTCTTGTCACGGCCCATGTAACTCCCCCGCCGGTTGTCACAAGTGATTCACCTTCGATCCACATTTTCATGAACCAGCAGGATACTGCTATCAGGATGGTGAATCTGGGCAATACCGGTAGCGGGGACCTCGATTACACACTGGGTATTGAATACCATCGTCCCGGTATTACGTACAACGCGAAGTCAACGGCAAAACCGCTGAAACAAACAACCAACGTGCAGCCGCCGCTTACGCTGTATGGTTCAGGGTTTCCGGCAGTCGCACTGAATGCAGCAGGTAACTTTGCCGATTCCATCCTCATGTACAAGACCGGACCTCACCAGTTGGATTACTTCGGTACGGGATTTGACGAAGGTGCTTTCACCACGCTGATCCGCTTTAACGGAGGAAAGAAAGGATTTTATCTTTCGCATGTGGCTACCCGTTATCGTACGGACAACATGATGAATACTACGATCAGGCTAAAAATCCTCCTGGGCAACAGCGCCAACTCATTAACAACAGTTCATGAGCAGACAGTGGACATACTGCCGGATACTACCGCGCAGGGTATCTACCTGGTCGCCAAACTGGATTCCAGCATACTCGTCAACGCATACGAAGATTTCTGGGTTGAATGGGATTATGCCTATGGCATGCGCTATCCCCAGGCTTTCCAGTACACGACGCTGGAAGAATCCAAACCAAATACATTCTACTGGAAAACACCGGGCCGCGATGCCTTTGTAGACCAGGGTCCTTTCGTGAGCTATTACGTGGCTGCTTATGCCGAGCAGGACAGCACCGGCGGATGGCTGAAAATCAGCCCTGACAACGGTTCAGTAGCCGCAGGACAGTCGACAGGCATTCAGCTTGTAGCGGAAGGACCAAAAGTCGCACCACCGGATCAGATCGCGAATGTGGTTGTGCATTCCAATGACCCGGCTACTCCTGATTATCTCGTGCCGGTATTCGTACACATCGACCAGGCGCCGGAATTGTCGGTACACGACACCCTGTACGTTCATGAAAACGATACACTGACCAGCCTGATTCCCGCGGCGGATGACGGCGGCGGTGCGGTACAGGTTTCACTGTCCGGCAGCGACACGTCGGCTGCGGTAAATCAGACCGATTCGGGTGCTTATTTCATATACCATCCGGGTTACAATGATGCTGGGCTGCACCCCTTTGTGATAACCATGACGGATGTAAACAGCAACCACCGCAACGATTCATTGGTCGTGATGGTGCTCAATACCAACAGGGCTCCCGTCGCCGTGCATCCGGCAGGTGAAAAATCCACCGCCCTGCAATCACCGGCGCTGATGATTGCCATGGATTCCGTATTCACGGATCCTGATGGCGATCCCATGGCCTTCAATCTGACCCAGACGGATCCGAGAGTGAAAGTGTATATCGATTCCAACGGACTCGTGAGCATCATCCCGCTCGATACCGGCCGGATCGACCTGCCCTTTGCAGCAACCGATACCAATTTTGCTTCAGGATATGATACCCTGCACCTGTATGTGAAAAACAACAGGGCGCCCGAAGCAGCCGATATGCCCAACATGATCATTGAGAAGGGAAGTGAACACAGCATCGCCCTTTCGCAATGGTTCTCTGATCAGGACGAAAACGATGAGTTGAACTATGAAGCGGTCGCTGACACAACAGGCATCATCGGATTGTCAACCCAGGGCCAGGGCCTCACCGTCAGCGGACTCAGTGCAGGTGAATCTAAAGTTACTGTAACAGCCCGCGATGGAAACGGGGGAAGCGTAAGCAAGACCTTCCGTGTGCAGGTGCTGAATAACCTGGGAAATATTGTAGATGACTACAATATCCGTGTAGGGCCAAATCCTGTTCATGAATCCGCGCGCATCATGTTCCAGCTGGGTGATCAGAAAAAAGTGCATATCGATCTGATCAGCATGGATGGAAAATTGCAGTCGGTGCTGTTCGAAGGCATGAAACCTGCCGGCAATCATTCGATCGAGGTTAATTTTTCGCGCATCGCAGCAGGAAACTATCTGCTCAAATTTACCATCGACGATAAAACAGGTGTAGTGCAGATCGCAAAACTCTGACAGATATTCAATTCAGTTTTATAAAAGCCCCGGAAGTACCGGGGCTTTTTTTTATCGATAAGCAAAGACGACAATTTTTGTAAGTTGTGCCCGGATAAAATACAACCGGATGCCGCTAAAGTGTATTATCGTGGACGACGAAAGCCGGGATGTGAACGCACTAAAGAGTCATATCCGGAAAACACCGTTCCTGAAACTTGCCGGTGCATTTTCGGATCCTGAAATCGCCCTGGAATTCCTGAAGGACCACCCGGCAGACCTGGTTTTTCTGCATATCCGCCGGGCGGACAGGCATAGCAAAACCATTCTCCCGCTTTTTCACGAACAGACAGCCGTCATCCTCATGTCGGCCGACCGTAAACTGGCCTCTGACGGTTACGAGGCAGGAGTATCGGATTTTATGGTAAAGCCTTTTACGTTCTCCCGGTTCCAGGCGGTAATGGAAAG
>Ga0207691_10000055_pt1 | contig 90692 bp, 91 predicted proteins | sample KBSM13metaG_FD_184327 | JGI IMG/M metagenome (GOLD analysis project Ga0207691, IMG submission 184327) | Miscanthus rhizosphere microbial communities from Kellogg Biological Station, Michigan, USA - KBS M1-3 metaG (SPAdes) (version 2) | ecosystem: Host-associated > Plants > Roots > Rhizosphere >...
AGGTGGTCACCACGCTGGATCCTGCGCATGTCGATACGCCTGACTTTGCCTCCGCCTACATGGTGGCCGAGTTCATGCTGAATCTGCTTTCGATGCGCCATCCGCCCAAGCGGCAGGATGTTGAATTGTATATCAAGACGCATTTCGCTGAGGCCGGCGGCACGTATCGCATCCCAGTGCACCAAGATTTTGTCACGATACGTTCGAGGCGATGATCCTTCCGATAAGTCGCTTGATGTCCAATTGCTGGCATGCACCTGACACTTTACGTCGGATCTCTCACCACACACATTCAAGCTGTCCTCATAGCAGTACGATATAAAGCAGTTTTTCAGACATAGTTGCGAAAGGGCTGATGGAACAACGCCAACATCCTCGCTTTCCCTGTTCGCATGCGGACGATCCTCGGTCCGCCAGATGCAGTCGAGCAGGAGGGTACGGTCTATAACGTCTCGGTCGGGTGGGTGTGCCCTCTAAGCTGAACGTGTCAGAGGCACAGATATGATGACAAGCTTGCACCTTGTATCCCTCGCCAGCCACTGAGCCGATTATTATTGCGGGCGCTGTCCGACGATGGGGAAAAGCCGCATTGACAGCTATGAAAATGGAACCGTCAGAGGTGTTGTTTGTGGGCAACGACAGCGCCGCGATGTGTATGGGGCGCAGAGGGTCGGGATGAAACCGATCTTTTTCAAGTCCAACCAAGGGACGCAGGAAAAGGAGGGCGTGTCAAACCCGACTATATTATTTACAATTTTCCCGAGTTGTTAAGCGCGTTCCTCTTCTTTGAGGAATCACGAGCTTAGCTATTCATTGGCTATTGGATTGAGGTCAGGGTACGAAGCAGTTTAGACATTAGTTTGCGGAAGTTGGATGAGATCAACTGTTTTAAATTGTTTCAAGATCCTCAGAAGATGGCAGATCTTCAACTTTCTTCCGACGGAAGTAAGGGCTTGGCCCTCGCCATCCAAGCCGGTGAGCTACCGACCGGACTTGACTGTGGTCGGTAGCCCATCATCCTGCCTGCCTTGCTCAGCGAGCCACCATGTGAGCTCGTGGTTTGGACATAGCTTCATCACGTTGATTGTGCGTGGCACTCTCTGCCTGCCCTGGAGCCGCTTCCGCCTTGGTGCTTCTGGAAACAAGATCTGATGCCGCCTTTTTCCACTCACTCATCGTGTCGCCTGTCCGGCGCCCATACTCGCGGAGTTGGTTGCGAGTCTCTCGGCCAGCCTGCGGCGCGAAGAGCATGGCGACAACGGCACCCACGACGGCCCCAGCCAAAAAAATACTCACGGATCCTGTGAGTCCTGCCGTTTTATCTGCGTCGCTGACTTCATGAGCCATGTCTCTGCCCCCTCTGGTGAGAGTGTGAATGCACGCTGATTAATTGCATCAATGGCCCGAGTCTTTATCTACATCACAGGGCACAGTTCAGTTCAAAAAGAGAGCGTCGTCCTGCCTTCCAACTCTGCCGCGTCATGGTCGGCGGTCATCTTGGAGCGCCGACAAGGTGGGGATGCCTCTGGGAGCATCCTGTGCACTACGTCCCAAGGCCAAGATATCCATGTCGGCGAGTGCTTGTTGAGCATACTCGGCATACAGTCGGTCCCCGCCTTTGGCATACGATTGGATGACACGCTGATAGAGCGCCCGAGCGGGGCTGTACTGTTGTCGGCTTGCATAGTATTGGGCGAGTGCCACCCAATTGATCGCGGATTGTTCTCGTACGGTATCCAAAAGGCGCGTTTGTCGTTCCAGGTCAGTCGGCTTGAGGGTGCCACTGCCGGGCAGCCGCCCCCCTTTGAGCTGCAAGCCGATCAGTTCAATGGCGTGGTTTTCATGCATCGCGGCTTCGACTTGCTCGCGGTGCAGGTAACTTTGAAACTTCTGCGCGTGCAGTTGCAGGGATTCGTCCTGGGCCCGATAGATGTCGGTCGAGCAGCCAGGCGATGCTAGAGCGAGTATTATGGCGGCACCCATGAAGCGGGATGAGATGATCATGACCGCACCTCCTTCTCATTATCGTCCACTGCTTATGTATATACGCGTTTTAGCCTAGGTTAAAAATAGGAATAAAGCGAAGTGTGGCGTCAGCCGAGTGGGCTGTCAGGTAGATTATATAAAATCAACCTGACCCAGGTTTTCATCCGCCTTGTTCGATATGAACAACGCCCTGAACATTAAATTGTCCGGTGGGAGTTGGAGTGTCCAGATGAACGGTGTAGCGGACGTGACCGGGCGTCGCGAAACACAGACTGATGGCTCTATTTGGAGCGAGCCGCACGCCATTGGCTACTCCCCCTAGCCCAAAGCCACGCCCACAGGTGGTCTGTTCCTGGACCGAGTTCAAAAATACGATGTCCACTGGCGCCCCTTGTCGATTGGTCCACCGTACCTCATCGCCCGGCGCAAGAGTGATTTCCGACGGCGTCACGGTATATCCGATGACGATGTCCTGCACCCTACCATTCTGAGAAGAGGACGGCAGTCCCCCGATGCAGCCTACTACCAGCATAGCTGCGACCAGAATGCTGACGCTGGTCGTTGCTGACTGTCTGCGATGATGTGCGCCGCCGAATGTCATGCGTATCCTCCTTAAGTCACTTGATATCTTCGAGACGCTTGCGAAGACGTTCATGCATCGGGGTAGCCTCAGCCTTTGCACGCCACCTCGCGTTCTGCTTGCAGCCAGTATTGGACATCCAGGCCGTCCTGGTGTCCTCCAGCCTGATATAGCTCATGTGCGCGCCGCGCAATGCGTTCATGAGAGCATTGCTGTTCGTCTTCGAAGTTGCTCTTCAGAACCGTCTCGAGCGATACATGGAGTTCTCCAAAGTCAAAACGTTCACCGATCTTCGCCGGTATGTGCACAACTCTATCTATGCCTAAACCTTGTGCCTCGTCGAGGACCGATACCATTGATCCACTGGAAAGGACAACGACTTTCCCATGAAAGCCATCCTGGCGTAAGGACCTCAATGTTTGGATACCACTAGGCTCTGATAGATATAGATCCAAGATGATCACGTGGGGATGGCGTTCTTTCATGGCAGCCATTACGTCTTGACGATGTGGAGGAACACAGGTGTCGTAGCCTTTATCTTGTAGCGTCGCATTCAGTTGTTCTCTGATCTCAGACCGGTGTGTAAGCAGCATAATCATTTTGATTCTCCATTATTTTTGACCACTGAGACGTTCGTTCCACTTGGATACCACATGAACTTTATCGCTCTATGTAGCATGATCCGATTCCTGGTTGATAGTGCTCCGGAACGAGTACTCACAAACAGATTGGAACGCGATCCATAAAACTGGAGCCTCTCAGAATGATCTTCAAAACAAAATTACCGGACTTGGAAAAGCTTGAAGACGTCGTGATTGGCCAGGAGCTAAGATATGGAAGAGTTGGAGCCGGAGAGATTGCCCAGCTCCGAGGTTATGTTGGCAAAAAGAGACGCAACGCCGCATTGACGGAGGTTGCAACAAAGGTCTCCAGACGAGGCACATCCAGCCTGCTGTTCCTACCTCTTGCAATCTGCCAAAAGTGGTCTAGGCGTTTAGGACGCATTCTAACGCGAACGTGACGAGGAGGGGAGCGCGGAGTGGAGGATGAGAGACTCCTTAGGCAACAGGATACTGACGGCATGTGCCGAGTCCCGGTGATAGAGTCTGGCCTCCCCGCCTGCCGCTAAGTGGAATTAAAATTCATAGTTCCGCAGGCAACCCCGCACATCCTTTGTATCAGGAATGTGAAGATCCAATACCTAGGGGAAGATTAAAAGTGCCTGAGTTGATAGGGCCAAATGTCTTCGGGCGGTTCTGAGGCTCAGCAGCCAGAACAACGCTAAGGTAATCCTTGTGAAGGGGCGTCGACCTTCAGTTGTGCACAAAAAACTAGACCAAGCCTAGATCTATTCGACCTTAGTCGTAACACTCCTGCACAATTGTTCGCCTCATCCCACCCGCCTAGTATCAGCCCCGAACACTACAAGGAGGTGATTATGTCTTGTTCTCGTTGTGCCGGACTCATGGTTCCTGTCGGGCTCATTGATTGGGAAAGCACCTATCTGCCGTGTCCGGCCCACAAGTGTGTGAACTGCGAACATGTGACGGATGCATTGATATCGAGCCATCAACAGCACCCACGGTGGTTGTATCGGAGTGAGGGGTCAGCTCAGCCGTCCTCGTGAACATCGACGTTCTCACTTCGCGATTAACTCCACACAATGTTGGCCTGCTCATAGGTCCTGAGGTGGCCACCTTCTTACTCAGATACGAAATAGCCCTTCTAAGCTGATGCGACTTACCTGTTCGCACGACACCTTAAAGTTGACCAAGTCCCCTGACGGCTATTTCACGGGTCAGTACGGATGTACCATCTGTGGGAAGCACTCGGGTACGTGAAAACCTGCTAGGACTCCAAGAACTCGACGGCTTCATTCCGATCATACGCTTCAGACCGACCCCGCATACTCTCCCTGCGCGAGCAGTTGCTCCTTCACGAATCGTTCCGCGCTCAACCAGTCATCGGCCTCACTCACGGCTTGACGTTGAGCATATAGCTCGTATGCTTTTGCCGCGACCCGCGCTCTAAACTCGTCTTCCGTAATGAACTCTGCGCTGTTTTTCATCGCGCTGGCTTGTTTGGCGGGTTTCGTAGCGTCCACAATTGGCTGCCTTAGGGGGCTTCCTTTGCGGCCCTTCGCCTCATTGCTGTTCCCTGTGTTTGAGAGTGGTCTTGGCATGCGTGTCTCCTGTTGTAGAAATTCAGCAGCCCAAACTATATCGTGGTGTACATGTCCGTCAAGTTGGAAATATCGGCAGGGACCTCGTCGCTCGCCATATGGTGGAGTCCCGAGTCACTCTGAGACTCTAAGCCGCCTCATGTGACTTGCGGCAATGCGGTGCTATTAAGGATGACGGCAAGGTGATATACGATCAGGATACTTCTTTTCTAGTCATCGCCAACCGCAGATGAATCGAATGTCGGTACTTGCACGTCGAAATGCTGCACCGTACTCGGCTTGCGGCCACACCAGAACCAACTGAAGACCGGGTGACGAACGTGGCTTAATGCCGTTGGCATTGGAGACTTCCGCTGGCCAAAAGGACATGGGGCAGCGCCGGCGCCTTCGCACGCCGCCGCTTCAGGAGCGCGTACATCACTCCGATTACCAGTGGAGCAACAAGCGTGACAGCGACTGCTTGAAAATTGGACATCGCAACCTCCACCGCATATGGCTTTCCCTAAATTCTTTTAGCGGTACCGTTCCATTCAGTCTGGATCTCTTAGAGTGAGCACGCAGTCGCCCTGCCCAATTCGCCGAAGTTCAATGATTCCATCGCGGCTTAGACTGTCTATGGCGAGAAACAATCCCGCCCAGTTCGCTTGGGGTAGCCAGGACCCCAGATCATCCAGCGTCTGCATACCGCGCTCGTAAAGAATGCTCAAGACCCATTCCTTCATGGAAGGACAGTCCTGGAGAGTGAATCGCTCTGTCCTTTTCACCAGCGTGCTGTCGCTCATTATTGGCCTCCTTCTTGGATTGATATTTGGCCGTCATGACGAAATGCACTTCGATACGAAAGCTAGCGGCTCACCAGCGTAGCGCAGGCATTCTACCTATGAAGAACCTTTATGCAACTCCCTACCTGTAGTGGGTCGCTGGCAGAGCAGGACTGAAACGTTGTGGTATTGTTTCGCTCGGCTCAGCAGGAAAAGCCGACATGGGCTCTAAGAATGGCCAGATTTCAGGACCTTGCCGTGCCAAGCCTGTCGGGACAACGATGTGCGTTGACGATACCGGTCCTGAGCGGCGGTCAAACAAGTCCATAAACCGGCAGATGGTAAGCGAAAAGACGGTTGTTCACTCCTTGTATGCCTATGATTGGCAGTACGTGCCAATCAAGGTGCATCCTTCCGACTATCATTCTCCCGACTATCTTGACGGCTCTATCAGGGCGGTCTACGCTTAACATTGATACGCGGAAGCATCTTCCCGATAAAGGCAAACCCATCGTGAGGTGGGGACGCAAAGCCAAGGGTCAGGGACGCTCCTGATAGCCTGGTTACCGAAGGAAGTAGAGGGATGATGGCTCTCCGTCTCTCAAAGGAGGCCCGCCATGTCCCTTAGGCGCCAGTTCCCCTCAGTTACACTACCCGTTCCGACAGTCCTCTCTTTTCAAAACCATCAGGCAACTGCAAAGTCCGCGCTTGATGTCTCTTTTCTCAGACGTGACGCTATGAACGGGGAAGAGGAAGCTTTTAGTGCGTCGCGTAGCGGCGATCCCCCCTCGGACCGCTCCGGAATTCTTGGGGAGCGTTCACTGAATGAGAGCGGTCCTCGCGGCACAGTGATGGTGGCCGATGATGAACCCGCCATCCGTGCCATGGTTGCCACGGTACTCGCCAATGCGCACTATCGGGTCGTCCAAGCCCTTAGTGGAATTGACGCGGCCTACCGCATCCATCAACTTGGCGGGCAGATTGATGTCCTCATCACGGATGTCATGATGCCGGTGGTCAGCGGCCCTGAACTGGCCGTCTGGGTTCGCCGAGTCTGGCCCCATATTCCCGTCCTGTTCATGTCGGGGTTCTGCGAACCGTCCCGTCTGCAGCTCAGCGCCTACGACCTCGCGCATCATTACCTGGCCAAACCGTTTACGCTCTCAACGCTTATTACCCAGGTGAACCTCCTGATCGACGAGAGACTGAATCACGCAGGTCACATTCTCCACGATTCATCATGCCAAGAAAGGTGCATCCATGAACACACCAACGTCCACGCCCGCCACAACTCATTCATCGCCGAGTGAACGCCCGGGCAAGCGGCAGGCACGACTCAGCATTTTTGCACGGCTGAGCCTCGGGTTCCTGGCGATTATCCTCGTCATGGGGGCCGTCAACCTGTTTGCCCTGTCTCAAATTCGCCAGATCGTTGAGCAAAGTACCACACTGGTCTCACAACATTATCCCGCCATGGATGCCGTCAAATGGCTGCTGTTGAATGTGGACGCGCAAGAGCGGAGTGACCGGAAGTATTGGGCCGTCGGGGATCCGATCTTCCTCAAGCAATTTAATGAAGAGGCGGATGAATATCGCCGAACCATCGCCGACTTGAAGGCGCACGATTCCTCGGACGCGTCCCGTCGGGCGCTCCATGAAGCGGAAGTTCTCCAGGACACATACAATGCACTATTTCACCGATATGTGAAGGGCAAAGGCCTTGCCGTTCGTGAGCGAATAGCCGAGTACGACCATCGGCGGAAGAGCATCATCAGTCAGATAACCTCGACACTCCAGTCCTCTTTAGAGACGCATCAAGCCCTCGTGTCGGCTGCGCTTAAGGAATCGATGGAGCGGGCGCACCAAGCTGAGCGACTCACGACCTGGCTCGGCATGGCGGCAGTGGTCATCGGCGTGGGGTTGGCGGCGCTAGCCACGTACACCATTGTGTCGCCGCTGCGGCGACTGCAGGACCATATTCGCCAAATTGGTGAGGGCGAGTTCAAACATCGCATTCAGGTCGCGGTGCCGAGCGATTTACGAGATTTAGTCGAGGCTGTGCGGTCCATGGCCACGAAATTACAGGCCCTCGATGACATGAAGGCCGAGTTCCTGTCGCACATGACGCATGAACTCCGGTCCCCGATGACCGCTATCCATGCTGGAACCCAACTCCTTCTGGAAGGTATTCCGGGGCCCATCTCCAACGAACAACGCAACACCCTCGACATCATGGAACAAAGCAGCCGCGAAGTAATCAGGATGATTAGCGGCCTGCTCGACTTAGCGAAGTTTGAATCCGGAATGATGGAGTATCATTTTGCATCGGTGGACCCGATGCGTCAGGTTCACGCGGCCGTTCAGAAAGTGCAGCTCTTTGCGGCGCGCGAACACATACAGATCATGGTAAACGGACCGTCGGAGCCGGTGCAGGTGCGGGCCGATGAGATGCGCATTCAGCAAGTGCTGGATAATCTCTTGTCGAACGCGCTGAAATTTAGCCCGGAAGGCGCCCTGGTGTGTCTCAAGTTGGAACCAGACGCCGAGAAGAACACGGTCCGGATTTCCGTGTCCGATACTGGGCAGGGGATTACCCCGGAATCGCTTCCGCATATCTTTGACAACTTCTACGGCGGCTCGACGAGCGTCCGCACCAAAGTGTCCGGCAGTGGGATTGGACTCGCGCTGGCCAAAAAAGTGGTGGAAGGGCATGGCGGCAGAATTTGGGCCGAAAGTGAAGTCGGCAAAGGGACGACCATGAACGTGGTCCTCCCGCTGGTGGCCTAACCGCAGCCCAACTGGTGAATGGCTCATAAGGTCGGTGACATGTTTTGATCTGGAGAGGCATCTACTAGTGTGATGAGGAAGACAACATGAACGTTGAAGAAGGCGCGCGGCTTCGGATTCAGTGGAGTGTCCAACGCCTCGGCCACTGCCCCCATGAAAGCCTTAGCGCCGAGAAGATCGGCCACTATCAGGACACCGGGGCGTACCTTTGTACCGCCTGTGGGGAATCGTTTCAGACCACGGAACTATGGACTAACATGAGCGACAGGACACAAGAGACGACGCCGATAGCGGATAGTTCGATGCAGAAGAAATGTAATTTACCGCCGGCCGCGTTGGTTGTTGAGGATGATCCCATGATGGCCCTCCTATGTGCCCGCGCATTGGAATCATTAGGATTCCAGGCGCTTTGCTGCAACACTAGTTTCAAGGCGGCAAACGCGGCGCACCTGCATGATTATCGGATTCAATTCATGCTGGTGGATGTCGTGTTAGCGACGCCGGCCATGCGGCTTCGCCAGACGCAGATCCATCCAAAAGACGATGGAACACGATTACTTCCGCTCCTGCAACACGTGTGTAGCCATGCGGTGGCCGTTCAAATGTCGGCCTACTCGTTGCAGGAATTAACCGAACAGGGCTACCACGTTGATGTGGAATACTTCCTTCAGAAGCCGTTTACCCCACCCACGCTTCGCAGACTGGTGCACGACCTCCTGCCCAATCTAAAGATTCCCAGCCGACCCATCCTTCCAATCAGCGCGGTCACGTGGTGCGGCTAGGGTTTTAATTGTTGTGGCGCAAAAGTGCCCAGTGCTTTTTTCGACGCTGCTTCGTCGTGTGCGTGGTATCCGCTGGATAAGCCGCTCATGATTCCAGGACCACCCCCGGGTCATCTCATTCCCACTTCCAATTCGTCATCGCGGCTATTATACTTTAGATTGCTCCTACCGCGGAGGGCGCTATGGTCACACTCACCATGGAAGATCAGGTAGCCAGGAATGCACTCACAGCATTGAAGTTCGTCCTGAATAACGGTGAGAACTATCACTTCGATGAACAGACGATTTCTGATGTCGGTAAGGCAGTCGCAGCTCTGCAATGTGAAGTCGCAACAGTCAGATTGAGACAGAGCGCCTAGAATCGCCTCTCCTCGCTCTCATGAAAAGCTAACAAAGTCACAGTACTCCGAGACACCTGGAGAAAATTCCAACTGCCTAATTGCCCCCATAAAATCCTATGGCTTGAAGAGGACGAGGGTGGGCATCCGACCGAAAACTACGCCTGTGACCGCTGCGGCGAGGTGATCTGTAAAAAGCTTGAATCATAACGTACGTGCGGCCACTACCTCAGATTCACACGAAAGGTGGTGCAGTGATGTGCGTTCGAAGAGACGTTGTCTAATTCGTCCCCATATGCAATGTCCTCTTCAATGACATCGATATCCAGTTCACCTCAGTGGAACTTGAACTGATCACAGCGCATACCCGCCCGACTGCAATCCAAGCTCATAGCTCCTGAGTCCATCCTGAGTCCCTTGCTCCTGCCCCTATTACAAAACATCGATACAAGTTCAAAATTCCCTCCCTTCCACGAGCACGCAGCACTGTATCGCCGAAATGAAAGGTAGTTTACATGTCGCTCTATAGGATGTGCATGAATTCAGCCGAGCATGTGAGCACCTTCTAGCGGGCATGGCGATAGACCGTCTACCTCCCGAAGATGAAGGGTTGCTCATCAAGCACTATTGCAACGAAGTGGCAAGAAAAGTTGACTCACCTGCGGTCTTTCTCAGTGACTTCAGAAGAACTTATTCTTGCTACCACGCTGCTACCAGGACAGTGGAATCATCCTCGACTAGATGGTTCTGGATTGTCGGCGTTTCTACATTTCTCCGGCTGTGGGATTTCGGATCAACTGGTTGACGATCTTATCGAGGGGGCCGTACGATGAGGCCGTCTTGCCATTGATGAAGTCTGCGATGACACTTCCCATGGTCACTCGTGCTATATCCTCGAAATAGACCGGGTCCTGGCCAACGGCTTCGCTCTCGAGGGTTGCCTCTGCGAGGGAGGTCCAAAGCAAGTCTCCCGTCTGCATATCCCATAATTGCAATGAGAGTCGCATGATACTCGAGCGAATACGGGAAACCTTCAAGGCAATAGGAGGAAGCTCCCACCGATCCTTCGTGAGCTGCATGAACGCAGTCAATTTGGGTTGGAATACATAGCGTACGCCGATTGCCGTCCCCAACTTCTTGAGCGACCCGCGGTCCAAAAGATGGCTCTGCAGCGCCTCGCTTCTCATCCGTGTGTACTCAGCCGCCAGATCGCTCCTATTAATCAGACTGGCTGTTTCCTGTGGGGTGATGACCTTTGAGCTCGGTCCAACTTGTTTGAGAACTTGTACCAGGATGGAATCTAATCCGGTCTCACTGCCAAGCAGGACCGGCGGAGCCAAAGCTCCGAATATCGCCACAGGCTCCTTGAGGAGCACCGCCCGATTGAATGTCGGAGAAGGGGGGCTCGAATGAGTACGGACATGCCAGCCGTAGATGGAGCTGGAGCATCCGGTTGCAAGCACCACAATCAGGATAAGAGTCGTACGCAGCAGAGCCAAGGCCCGCAGGGTCCCCTTCAATCTAGTGATTCCGAGCCGGTCGCCAAGCTCGACAGTAGAAGGGCCAATTCCAGCGTGGCGGCCGCCATGATGTTTTATCTAAGTTGGTCCAGCTCTGCAAGAGACCGCCAGCGTATCTACGAGTCCATGATGGTGCCAAGCTGATGCCAAAACACCCTGACACACTAGGATCCACGATGAACTGTGCCATCACAAGTCCTCGCCTTTTGATGCTGATTCCTTCTGCTGAGTGTCTGAGGTAGGTCTTCGACGGGACATACTGGGCCTTTTTTATTCATTCTCTCGATGTCCGGCTAAAACCCGCGCCATCTGCCTTGATCACTCGCACGACACATGGTACAAGGTCTGCTCATTGATTGGAGTTTCTAACAAGGCACTCATTTAGTTGCGTCGATCTGGAACATGTGCGCATTTTCGCGCTGTGATCTTTGCTGTGGGGATGGTGGCGGTCCTTCTGGGACTTACGAATCCGTCCGCTGGGGCTGGAGAGCTGAGGCTCGAATATTTGGCCCTGAGAGGAGGCTTTACCGGATTTGTGGTTGGAGCTTATCAACCAGAGTATTTTCACCAGGCGGACGTTGCGTTGACCGCGCGACTTCCCTGGCAAAAAGAAATCGGGGCCAACTGGATTCTCGGGACGCGCGCCCTGTTCTCTGCAGGCGTGCTCATCGGAGCTCACGAAATGCCTGGGATCTTCACGCTGGTACCGTTCTATGTCTTGTGCGGTCGAAAGGACGGGCTGATTTCCATTGATATGGGTGTGGGCGGGGCCTTAGTCACCGAATATAAGTTGAGTGGTCAGAACTTTGGCGGGCCGTTTCAGTTTGTGTGGACGTTCGGCACGACCAGTCGTTTTGCCGGACCGTTCGGAGCAGGCTACCACTTTCAACATTTCTCCGACGCCGGACTGTACGGCAGTGACGCCCGCGGCGTCGATATGCATCTCTTTGAACTTACCTATTGGTTTGACACAAAGTGACCTGAGGAAGAGAAAAGGGTGTCAGGAACCGTTTCGCAGCGCGTGGCGGCCCGCTTTCATATCTGATGTCTCATCCTTGATCCCAAGCTGACTCGAATCCCATGGTTTAATTCATTGCATCTAACAGTCTGCACGAGTATTTGTCCCCATCTAGGCTACAGACACCGAGTCCGCAACCTAGCCATCCTGGTGCCAACCTGATGCCACAACACCCCTGACCCATGATGAGCTGTGCCATCACGAATCCTCCCCTTTTGCTGTGATAATCTTAAACGACTCAAAACGGCAATTGGTACATGACCTATTGCCCTGAAATCTTGATGATGATCCGGAGAGTGATACGGCGAATGATGGTCATGGAGGAGCGAGGATCAGGCAGGCTTGTACAAACCGAGTCTGTGTCTGCAACTTAGTCGGCGTGGGGCCTCGGCAGATACTGAAACAGGAGGGCCTGCCGAATCAACTGCGCCACATTCCGCGCGTCGAGCCGCTGCATCAGATTATAGCGATGGACTTCGACGGTCTGGGTGCTGATCTTTAACTGCTCGCCGATCTCGCGGCTCGTGTAACCGTCCGTAATAAGGTGGAGAATCTGCTTCTGGCGTGGCGTGAGCGGCGGCGCCTTCTGCGTCATGTCTTGTTTCTGCTGAAGACGGGGCTTCATCCTACTCCTTGCACAACCCTAAGGTCTGTTCACCAAATGTATCCAGAAAACAGACGTGGTGTGGTGCACTGTGTGATCGTCACAAAAAAAAGCCCTTCTTCCGGCAGACCCGGAAGAAGGGCTCTGCGAGCAGTTACACCTTTCGCCGACGAGCCCAACCTAGGGCCGCCAGACCAGAGCCAAGCAAGAGCAAGGATGTGGGTTCCGGCACCGCAGTGAAGCTCAGATTGCCAGAGCCATCGATCCGGCCTGAGGTAAAGCTGTCGAGGCTAAACCCCTGCAGGCTGGTGTTCACGCCATTAAAGTTTCCAATCGTCACGGCCAGCGAGAATGGGCCGCTTAAGAACCCACCGACCGGTTGAAAGTTCACCAAAACTTTGAAATCGCCGTTGGCCAGACCCGGAAAGGCATGGGCCTGTCCCGCGACCAGCGCACTCGATTGTCCGACGAGAATATCGTCCGCGGTGCCAGTCAATGATACCGTCCCGCCCGGCGTTCCCACTGGTGAAGCCACGATCGTCGAGTTCTGGTTTGGATCCACAAACAGTCTTAAGTTAAAGCTCGTAAATGTGGCGGTTTCGCCTCCAGGCGTGCCAACCGTGGGTGCCACTGTTCCGGCGCCGGCGAACACCGCATACATCTTATAATTGGTGTTCAGGCCAGGATTCGCCACAACATCGGACAACGTGGGGAACCGGTAAGAACTGAAGAAGCCCGCCCCCTGCTCATTAAAGGTCCCCGTGCCAGCCGTGGCTGTCTGATTGACGAGCGCCACATAGCTGAAATCGGCAAAATTCACATTGACCGTCGGCCCCCCGACGCCGATCGCGCCAGGATTGACGGTAAAGGTGTCGGCTGAGGCAATGCCTCCCAGGCAGGAGAGCACCAGTCCTGTCGCCAACATGCTGCTTCGAATCGCCCTGCTAAACATAAGACGCCTCCTTGTGTAAAACGTAAAAGCCCAGACATCGCTACGATCCATAGCAGTGCAGGGGACATGCCACTACCTAGGATATTATTCCACCTAATAGTTCTGCGTACTTCTGGCGACGCCCGATCCGAAGATACTCACTGAGTGTAAAAAGTTTCGACAGTGAAGAGGAGCGCCAGGGGCGAAATAAGTTAAATTATACGTACCACCAATGGCTTAGAGCGGTTGGATGACATGTTAAAATTTTCGACGTCCCCGCCTTGAGAAGCGATATGTAGGCCAAGCATGTCATCGCCCTCATGAACAGCTCTTGGGAGAGTTAGGAAGCAGTTTCTTAGCCTGGCACCCACGATAAGTGATAGGATCTTTATGGTAGAGGACACATGGCCCAACGTAAGGCGGGTTGCATACCATGACGAGCTAAGGAATTAAGTTTTCAAGCAGGTCGCCAGTTGAAAAGGTTGAGGCGAAGCATGGCTTGAGAAAATACTCGGTTGATTCCGCCAAGTTGTGGGGGCATTGGAAGGCAGCAGTTTCAAGCACAGCGTAATGGTTGAGAAACGGAATAATCGTCGGTACGACGTGAATCTGCCCCTGACCTTCACCGGGAGCGCGAAGGGCATGGGAATGGTTTTGAATCTCTCCAAGGGCGGGTGCCAGATGGAGTGCTTGGCAGACATCACCAACCATGATGTCCTGACCTTGCATCTGACGCTCTCGCTCGATGAGGCACCTCTCACGATTGACGCAGCAAGTGTCCGTCGATGTAATGAGCAACTCTTCAGCGTCGCATTTTTAGTGATGGACATGAAAGAGCAGGCAAGACTTAAGCTCTATCTATCATCTTTGGAGAAAAAGGTGTAACAAGATGTCCGGAATGTGAGCATGGAGGGCTACTGTGCAGAGACCGACAGGAAGGATCGCGCAGTTTTGGGTGACCATTAATGGCATCACGCAGCCTATCGATCAGTGGCGATACGGGATCCATGATTCTGACCCAGCAAGATTTGGTTCTCTCAAGGCGAACAAACCATTTACCTATCAGGCCATTCACGCAGAATTAATTCACAATGGACTGAGCGTGGAAACGATCCCGCCAGAGTTCTATTTTTGGCCCACGGCAGATGAACGAGAAGAGGGCGTCAATATGATCTTTCGGGAAGTGCCGGTGCGTATGGGATTTCGCAAGTGAACAGAGACGATGAAAAAATGGGCTTGCGCGTCAGACAGCCTATGAGCGTCACCACAGCTTTCAAGCCTTTGTCTGGTCAAGCGTAATTACACTGCTTTCCGAGGTACGCTGATCGATAGCCCCACCTATCGCACCCGGGGCCGCGCAGAATTGGGCGTCCCTATGATCGAGCATACGCACCATCGCCAAGGCCCATTTGCTATCGCCGGCATCAAACCTTTTTCTGGCAGAGTGAGCTGTTGAGTTTCTGACTCAGAGACTCTGACGCGATGCCTTAATGAATGAAGTGAGCCTCAGCTTTCCGGAGCACGGTCGTGCCAAGCAGTAGAGTGAGAACGAAGGGGACAAGGAACAATAGGACAAGAGTTAAGGCGGTAGACCGCAGAACGACCACAGACAAGATCCCATAGCAGCACCTCCTGCCCCCCGATCATAAGGCGCCATCTTTTCCTCCGCTATCGACAGAAGTCGTGCTGCCACTGGTGAATGAGTTAGCCCAAAAGGCTCGGCTACGCTGCCGTGCATGCTCTTTGTCGTGGTGAAATTTCTTCGAAAGCGTGATCACGATGGCGTGATAGGAGTATTGAGAAGGGAGTGACGGCTACGTTTGTTTTCGCAGGACTAACTTGGCTCACTATTCTCGCGACCTGACAATGACGTGTTCCGTCCCGACCTGCTTAGGTACTGCATGCTAGCCCGTCCGTGGTATGGACCAAAATAAATGTCGGCTCTATGCTGGCCATGTCGATTCTACTTCATGAGATGCGGAGGGAATCATGCATCATACGGGATATGTTGTCTGGGTGAACGATGAACAATATTGGCATCGAACGAGGCAGCATGCTGACGCACGTGTACAAGGAGCTGTCCGCGACGGAAAAGATGCTGTGGTCAGGCCGCTGGATCCTATGCCCTCATGGCTTTCACAGCAATCTCGCCGGCGGGTAGCCTAGCGTGATTACAGACGAGTGTTCCTAACTTGTCCCGCTATGCTGGTCATCTAGCGTGACAGAACAGTCGTGGCGCTATGCCGAGTGTGATGCATGCTCTATGGTTCCTTTCGATGACTCGCTGTGGCATCCGCAGTTATCTCGCAAATCAAATAAGCGGCCTGTCGCGCTAGCCTTCTTCTGACCATATCCTTCATTCAGTACTCAGCCTCAACACAATTGACTCTTAAGCGGTCGAACCGGTGCCCCGCGCTATCCTGAAAATCTCGAACATCGATTTCGCGCAATTCAGCACCACCATGGCCTTACGATGGTTTAGCGTGGGCTATGGTCTGATATATGAAGGGTCATGGCGAACCAGGGAGCAGCATCACAGGCAGGACCGGGGAGAAGGTAGACACCTAATTAAATGTGCCCCTCTTGGCCAGGAGGAGGAGCTGCGCAGCACACTCGGGGCAGAAACTGTGGCTGTACCCCACACGAAGATGATTCCGCAAATACGACTCCAGTTGTTCCCAATAACCCGTGGTGTCGCGGATTTTTTTGCAAGAGGCGCACAAGGGCAGCATGCCACGTAAGAGGTCCAATTCCTCCTGTTTCTTGCGAAGAAGCGACAGGATCGCCGTGATCCAGATCGTCGCCAAGACCAGAAGGCGATCAGTCAACAGAATGCTGTCCAAACTCGGCAAGACCAGCAAGCCTGCCCCAACCAACAGGGTACAAAAACCGGTCACGACGACGACACGTGAGGGTTGATTGGAGCGCGACCAAAATCCGGCGAGCGCCACGGGCACGATATAGAGTACGGCTAAGAGCGGCCTGTGCAAAAACACATCGAGGCCAAAGATAATGACGGCCAGCAGATAAGCGGCGATGAACTGTACGATGGAGTGAGAAGCGCCGTGAAGGTTCCAGGAAGCATCCTGAGTCATGCGTTCAGACGCTGTTGAAAGGTTTCCGTCAATCTTTGGAGCCGTCTCAACCTTAGGCATGCTGTAACAGTTGCATTAACACACCCGTGCGTGTCGTGCAGTGGGTCTTCTCCATGATGTGCTTCAGATGCTCTTTGACGGTCTGCTCTGAAATTCCCAGCGTCACTCCAATTTCTTTGTTCGTAAAACCCTGCGCAAGATGCATCAATACATCCGTTTCCCGGTCGGTCAATTGAAATCGATTTTCAGCGGTGGCCACCGTATCCCGTTTCAGCCTTCGCTCCTCGAGGAAGAGCATGATACGCGACTGCTTAACGTGCATCTCATCGGGGACGACAAAGGCCTGCACGTAGAATGAGGAAGGAGGCTTCGCGATATGGTGACTCACGTAAAGTTGGCCCCAATCGGCCTGAGGATGTTCATGCACGCGTTCCAACATCTCTTGAGCAAGCTGCTTGACCGACGGAGGAAGCTGATCGACAGATCGCGGTTTCGAGGAGGCGCCGAGTTTTTTCAGCAGGATGACGGCCGCGTGGTTGATATGAATGGGCTGGAGAGAAAAAGTAAGAGCCAGAAGTCCGGGACTCTCACCCGTCAGGCGCCGACTGAAAACCTGCGACCCGGAGACCGATGAAAGTGTTTTCACAACGACCACTCCCGACGTTGTCTGGGGGCCACTTTACCCCCGTTTATACGGCGAGTCAACATCGACGGCCATCCGAAACGTTCAGGAGATCTTCCCCCTTTAAGCTCGCGGCCATCATTCTATCACGTCTTCGCCGCTCGATGCCCACGCGCTGACCAGGCCTGAGAAGCTCGTGGGGAGGAAGGCGGCAGCTCGGGCAGTGGCAGCGCAGATGAGACGTCGCGCAGCACCAGTATTTCGACAAGATCTCGAATATCGCCCAGCATTTTTAGTATGTCAGGGTTACTCATATGGCCTCCACTTTAGTCTCCATTGTGTCGTTATCCTAGACGAGCAGGGGGCGGACAACTATACCGCTTAGGAGTTACGTTCTTCACCATAAGTACTTTAACCGTCTTCACGTGCGCCACCAATAATAACCGGTGTCTTGTGGGAGCACATCCGTTGCACCGAAGCGGATCCGTGGGAAAGGGTCCGCCTGGTGATGGCGCGTGATTAATCCGTGTCTCGTCCCAGGACTAATGAAACGATTGCCGTCCGAGTCGTACAGTGCATCTTGTGCATAATGTGGTTGATATGCGCTTTCACTGTCTGCTCAGTAATGTTCAGAACGACTCCGATTTCCTTATTCGTGAAACCCTTCAAAAGATTTTGGGTCACGGCCCATTCCCGGGCGCTCAACCCGAATCGCTCCTTTGTCATAAGGGTCGGGTGACCTCGCCTCGTCAGGCACTCTATGAGAATAAGGGTACAGGGTCTCTCAGTGCGAGACTCAAGGGTACCTTCCAATACCATTGCGCGTAACACCACCGCGCCTTGCTCAGTGCAGACCAGACGAATGTCTTCCAGTCTTGGATAAGGTCGGCTCCACTGATTGTCGTTGAACCGGACTTGAATGTCCTCACACAGCTGGGACAGAACGCTTGGCATAAGACCATTACCTGGGACGGTTCCTTGCCCGCGCAACAACGTCAGCAGATCCCATGCAGTAGTGTTGAGGTATGTGATCTCATCGTGACCATTGACAATAATAATCCCCGGAGCTTTCCGAGCACCCACAATTGTCTTGAGAACCTCCTGACCAAACAGGTCCAACGACGATCGCTGTTCCAGTGTGTCGCGCACCATCCGGTTCCTCCTCGTTTTGGTCCCGATATGATCAAGGTAAAATGAATAGTCCACCGATGCCATACCACGGATGGGGTAGGTTTGTTACTATAGGTAATACGGCGGGGATTCAGTGAGATCTTTGTTGTGAGTCACGGCAATGTTCAAACGAAGTCACATGGAGAGAGTTGGAGAGCGCTGGTGAATCCATGAGGAGTGGATGTCTGAACTTGATGGCTATAGATCGTTTGTCACCTCTTTGTTACTGTGATCGAGAGTACAGAATCTGGCAGGTTTCAAATTCGCAGTCGAGGGAGTGTCCCCACATGGCGTCAACAATCCCACGGTAGACCATCCTGGCATCACCCGACCAATCAGGATTGAACGGCTGGCAGGAAAAAGCGGCTTCGGCGGCATTCTGCTCCTCATAGGTGAGGCGCCTGCCCAGCCTGCGGTTTTCTTTCATGGCCTTATCAATCATCCTAGTCCCTCTGCTCCTAATATAGGGTGCTTACCTAATAGCGTACATCGCAATAGGATGTAATCAGGTGTCCGGCATATCCTTACGTCAAGGAGTCCTTATTTAAGTGTCCGCAGTCAGCTACATCAGCTGGGTAGCGGTTTTTCGGACGGATGCGGGAGAAGTCAGGATCCAGAGTCGCATTATTCTAGCGCTATTCAGGGCAGCAGAATGAGTGCACAGAAAATTTTCTGAAGACAAGCAGTTCCATATGGTGACCCGCCTTTTTTACACACCGGTCTGGTCCCCCGAAGAATGGCACACAGAACGGCACGACAAGCCCCACGCTCAGCTTATCGATTGATGCTACGCGCGACGCCTCTCCAAGCTTGAGCGCCAGGAATTAACGTCCATAAGGCACCTGTGGCGAGCCCTAGAGAATCAGAAAGAAAGACGTTCGAGCCGTGGTCGTCCTGTCTGTTGATCATGGAGCGGCCGCCGTCCGAAGACCTCTAGGATTTACCCATCACGACATTATGACGGGAGGCCGCGACATACTGAACCAGCGAGGGCTCCTCTGGTGCGGCGACATACAGATCCATCTCCAAAAGATGCGACCACGCTTCGGCAAGCGGCAGGTTATGATAACGATCACCATATCGTTGTCGGATTAGATCGCTGAGCAACGGGTAGTACTCGGAATCCATCCCGGGAAACAAATGGTGTTCGGTGTGGTAGGAAAAATTGAAATGGAGGGAGTTCATCAGCGCAGGGACTCGAACGCTCGTTGTGGCCAAGACAGGATCGCCCCCGTCTCCGAGAGGGTTCAAAAAATGGTTGGTGAAAAGATATACCTGAAGGATGCAGGAAGCGACGATAAGAGAGACGGGGCTCGCCCAGAGCCACGCGACTGCGCCACCCACGTAGGCATAGATCCCGATTTGCACAGCCACGAGGAAGAAAATCTCTCCTAGTATGGTGGCTTGCTCGCGACGGGTATAGCTTGGACGAAACGTCGTCAGACCAGGTTTCCTGCCTTCCCTATAAAACACTGCGACGGAGTGTCGAAGAATATAGGTCAGAAAGTGAAGAAAGGGGAACAGGTTTTTAGAAGCGTGCTTATGTGGAAAAAATAAGAAGCTGTACCAGCGGGTCATGCTCGTGTCTTCGCTTGCCATGAAACGTCGATCAGGGTCATTGATTGCATTCGCCTGCCCGTGATGACTGACATTGTGAATCTTTCGCCATAAGGTCGGACAGATAATATTGAGACCCCAGGCGATTAATTCAAGCGAATATCTCCACCAGGTCGCCCGTACCACGGTGCCATGACTGAGCTCATGCGCGAAGAACCCGAGACAGGCCAGACTGTGGCCGACAACTAGCGCTAATACAGGCCAGCACACTGGCGAGACCACCCTAAACAATCCCCAGCTCACACCAATGATCAGAATGTGGATGCCGGCAACCCTGAGTTTTTTCGGATTAGCAAAAAATGCTTGTTTGGGGAGTAACGGCTTTAAGACTCGAACGTAGTCAGCATGTACCATAGTAAACTCGAACGCTGAATATATGACACAAGTACCGGATGTCTTGACAGTTGCGGGCACTTCTTAAGAGGGTAAAGGAAAGTAACATAGGCTGGTCGTGCTCGCAATCCTCGTTCATCATTGCGGTGGAGCAGGGGAACTACGGAGATGGTGACGTGCGGCACTCCCTATGGCCAATAGCCAATTTTCTATAATTGATATTTGTTCACTGTGCCGGCGAATTGGGCCATCGGCAGTCCAGGTTGTTCACCTCATTGACTTTCTTCATCCATATTTACTATAGGATCGGTCTATGGAATCCGTCGCGGGAAAAGTTGTCTTCATTACGGGAGCATCGGCGGGAATCGGGGCTGAGTTGGCGCGCGTCTTTGCGGCACACGGGGCCACCATTGTGGCCACAGGACGCCGAACTGAACGGCTGAAATCTTTGACCTCCGAACTCATCCAACATGGCCATACGGCACTCGGCATCACCTGCGACGTCACACGTGATGGTGATCTGGATCGAGCCATCGCTGAAACACTTGAGCGGTTCGGTCGCTTAGATATCCTAGTGGCGAATGCCGGCTTCGGAGTGGTGGGCGCTTTCCATGAACTATCGCTTGATGACTTCCAGCGACAATTCGACACGAATGTATGGGGAGTATTACGGACGATCTACGCAGGTTGGAAGGCCCTAGCTAAGACCCAGGGCCGCATCGCCATTCTAAGCAGCGTCTCCGGCTATGTCGCGTCACCAAGAATTGCCCCCTATGCCATGAGTAAATTTGCGGTACAAGGGTTGGCAGGTTCTCTCTCTTACGAATTGGCGGACTATCGCATCTCCCTGACGACGCTGTGTCCGGGATTTGTCGATTCCGAAATTCGACGCGTGGACAATGTGGGGGCATTTCAAGAAAATGCCGTCGATCCCATTCCTCGTTGGCTGACGATGCCGACGAATAAAGCAGCCCGCCAAATGTTGCGTGCCATCATGGACCGCAAGCCGGAAGCGATTATCACGGGACACGGGAAGGCTCTCGTATGGATTCAGCGCCATCTTCCCTGCCTGCTTCGGTTCTTAATCCATCGTTTTAAAAGGGGAGGATATCGTACGGCCCTCTCACGTTTTGACGCCGGATCATAAGATTTCTGCGCCATTGAGAAGAATCACCAATATAGTGTTTTGTAGATAATCCTCACTTGATAGGGCATAATGGCCCTACTCGGGAGAATTCCACTCTGGTAAGTCTCTTCTATAGAAAGCCCTATTCAGTTCTGCTAATGGGCAGTACAGCAAAATATGAGAGCGAACGAAGCGTGGGTTTAGTGAGTGTGAAATTATGAGCTCTCCTCTCCTCTCGCATCGCGATTATTCATCTCTCGCCGAGACGGCGTATCTGGCGCGCACCATCGACCGTCACGAGCAACTGCCGGAACTCATGAAGGTGGTGGGATCTTTCGTGCCGTACGAATACTCCGTGGTTGGCCACTTTTCTCTCAATCAACATGACGGAGCCGCCGTGGGGCACTCCACCTATAAGCCGGATTTTTGTCACATGTATATGAGTCAAGCGCTGGCGGTGGACCCCTCGGTACAGCTGCTGCATTCGACCCGCCTGGGCCTCACCTCAAGCCTGGACGATCCTCGCTTGTTGGAAACAAACATCATCAAGAATCTGAAGGACGATTACGGAATCAAGACCTGTTTCTCCCTCGGCGTGCGCGGCGTACGTGGTGCATGCACGTATCTGGCGTTTAGTAACTTTCGTCCGCGAGAACTCACGCGTATGAAAATGGTGATGGCCATCTTGGGCCCGCACCTACACCTGTGTTATATGCGCATTTCGGCGAAGCATGAAGAACTTGAGACCCCGGGTGAACTTCCCGTATTTACCGCCCGTGAACATGAGACCATGAAGTGGGTGGAGGAAGGAAAAACAAACTGGGAAATTTCGGTCATCATGCAGGTCAGTTTAAATACCGTGAAGTTTCATTTGAAGAATATCTTTCAGAAACTGAATGTCGACAATCGGTGCAGCGCACTGGCGCGCTGGCAGTGGACCGTCAATCATTTACTCATTTCCCATCCCGCAACCGACCATTCTTCAACCACGCAAGAGAAACGGATTCATCTCACACCGCCTTAACACGGCTCTTCTACTCTCTTCCTGTTTGTTCAATCGGCCGCGGCCTCCTCCAGTAAATTGCTAAGCAATTAACCGTAGGCTTCGCTGTTCATCCCACCTACCCGTCCGGGTAGGTGTAATGCCCCTGAATTCCACTTATCGTAGGGCATGGAGCGAATGACAGCCCGCACCTCACCTCTCACACCTCGGCGGACCGGTACTCTCACGGTCCGCTCAATGCGCCCAGCCAAAGGAGATCGTTATGGCACCAACTGAGTGTCTTACAGAAGCGCCCCCTGCAGTCCAGCATTTGATGGATTTGCTCCACAAGAGGAAAAGCCGCCGGTTTGGATGCGGCATGGAACTGTCGTCCGGTCCGCTGTCGTATCACAGTCATCATGAACCCTTGGCCCTCAGCCCCGAAGAAGAAGATTATCTGATTTTCGCAGCGGTGGGAGCGACGGGCTTGAATCTAGGCGACATGCAGTTCCTGCGGCACGGCCGACAGGAGAATGGTCAAGGCATGGCGCTGATGAACCTGCAGAGCCGCACTATTCCAAGCGCCTGTGCGGCGCAAACGACCCGTTTGTTCTATACCAACGACGAAGGGGTGTATTTTGTGCATCGGTCATCCAACCCCACCGATGGGGCAGTTCCCACCGTGCAACCGATTCAGGAAGGGCGATTGAACATTCCGCGCGCACTTCCCTTCATGCTGTCGTTCAATCAGTGGTATACCAACCAGCCCGGCACAACGTATTTCATGCCCATCACCAACATCACGCAACTCTACCTTAACCTTCTGTTGGTTGTCCTGAGCGAAGAGTATGGGTATTTCTTCGTCGACACCGACAATAACAATGCTTCCTGCGGACTCGATAAATTTCGGCGCAGCCGAGGAGGCCATTTGCATGACGACCCTTCGACTCGCCGCATGCTGACCTTGCGCGATCTAGACGCCTGCATCAGTGACATCGCCGTACAGGAACAGGGAATTATGTGTCAGAACATGCTGCTGATGCAGCAGGCCATGGGATTGGGCGGCTCGATGCAGAGCGTCGGGAGCGGACGACACCTGCTGGGTATGGAGCCACAGGTTTTCCCCGGCCTGGGATTTGAGTTCGTGTACCCCACACGGCCAGGCGTTCGTCCCAATCCAATCGGTCTGCCCGGCATCTGGGATGGGCCGGTGTCGGCTGACACAACAGACATGGAGGGCGCCGTTCGGGCGATTGTCGATTCCAAATTCGGGCCTCACGGCATCTACCGCAATGGTCACCCACGGCCTTGGTCCAATCCGGAAGTGGGGGCTGAGGTGCAACCGCATTCTGAACAATCGATTGCCGCAGCCATCGCCTTGTGCAACTACGTCCTGCACACCTATGGCCGGTTTCCGGCACATGCCGACGCCTTTCGTTCCGTGGTCGCATGCCAAGCGCATCACTTGGATCTCGATTTCTACGACACATTTTATCCGCCCCACACATTACACAACTCTCATCGCGACCATCTGGCCACGTGGCACGGGATGGCAGAGCGCACTCAGGAGGTGGAGTTATGACAATGCGTCGCGTGGTCATCACCGGTCTCGGCATCGTCTCTCCATTAGGGTCCGACCTGCACACGTTTTGGAACGGCCTCAGTCAAGGCCATAGCGGCATCCGGCCGCTCTCGTGCTTCAACACCAATGGCTACAGCTCTACCATCGGCGGCGAGGTCAGGGACTTTGATCCCACGGATTTTATCAACCGCAAGCATGCTCGACGGATGGGCCGCGCTTCTCAATTTGCGGTCGCATCGTCGTTGATGGCCGTGGGCGACGCCGGTCTCGATCTGGATCGGGAGGACCGTTCCAACATTGCCATCTGCATGGGCACCTCGATCGCTGGGATGAAAGAGGCCTTTGATGCCTATGAACTGTTTTTGAAGAATGACGGACAGCATACGAATCCATTCACTATGATTGCGACCTTTCCCAATGCCGTATCCGGTGAAGTGGCTATCGCGCTGGGGATTCATGGCGATTGCGAGACCTATTCCATCGGATGCTCGTCGACCGCCAATGCGTTGGGACGCGCGTGCCAATTAATTCAGTCCGGATCGGCCAGTCTGGTTATCGCCGGTGGGTCTGAAGCCCCCCTGCATCCGGGAATTTTTGCGGCCATGGAAGCCGGTCGTGTGCTTGCGAGCGATCACCAGGGTACGATTCTCAACCTCCCACGTCCTTTCGATCGGTCGCGTTGCGGCATGGTATTGGGCGAGGGCGCCGGCAGCGTAATACTGGAGGATTACGATCATGCCTGTGCGCGTGGCGCCAGAATTTATGGAGAAGTCGAAGGATGGAGCGCCACGTGCGATGCCTTCTCCATGGCGCGACCGGCCACGACAGGAAAAGAACAAGCCCGGGCTATTCAACGGGCTTTGACGTCTGCCAATTGGTTCCCCGAGGAAGTGGATTACATCAACGCATGCGGCTTAGGAGCAATCGATTTGGATCTGGTCGAGACGAGCGCGATCAAACAAGCATTGGGATCACATGCCTATCGAGTTCCGATCACATCCTTCAAGGCCGCGTTAGGCCATGCCTTTGCGGCGAGCGGAGCGTTTCAAGTCGTGGGGACGGTGCTCGCCATCGAGCATCAATATCTTCCCCCCACGCTCAACCTCTCGAACCCCGATCCTGATTGCGATCTCGATTATGTGCCCGGAGAAGGTCGATCATGCCGGGTGCAACGGGCGTTGATCAATAGCTTTGGGTTCGGAGGAAAGAATGTCGTGCTTGCCGTCTCGAATGGCGGAGCAACGGTCTCTGAAGAAGTCCTGTTTGGCAACAGTTGGGCCACTACATTCAACGCAGCGCCGGTGGGCTCCCTGTGTGGCTCTCCGGACGTGTCCGGAATGGTCATACACTGATGCGACTTACCATCAACCAAAGGAACACGCGATGAGGAAATCAACAGTGTATTTGCCGACTCTAGTCGTGAATGAGCGCGCGAAGGTGCCCGTACGGAGATTTCAGCGTCGACACCCTGTCCTCGAAGAGGAACGGGAACGGATCAAGAGAGATCTGCACGACGGTGTCTTGCAAACCTTGTATGCGGCCGGCCTCGGTATGGCGGCCGCCAAGGCGGATATGACGTCCGCTCCACCCTCCGTGGTGGGGCAGATCAATTTTGCGGCCAGTCAGGTCGATCATGCGATACGCGAGATTCGAGCCTTGTTGCAGCATGACCTGGACTCCGCGCATCCGGAGAATATGTCGTTGGATGCCGCCATGCGCACGACCATCGAAGGCCTCATCGGCACATCTTCCCTTCGCTGCCAAGTGGCGATTGATCCACAGGCAGCGGAGGCGCTCACACAAGAACAAGGCACGCAGGTGCTGTACATTCTTCGAGAAGCGCTCAGCAATGTACTGCGTCATGCCCAAGCGGAGTCCGTCACCGTCGCGCTCAAAAGCAATGAGGCGCGGCGAATAATTTTGGAAGTGGAAGATGACGGAATCGGCTTTGTCGAGAGGCCGTTGTCCCGAACACATTATGGGATCAAAAACCTTTCGCAGCGGTCGACAGCCATAGGCGGACAGCTGCAGATCATTTCATCGTCCGATCTCGGAACACGCCTCGTACTGGAATTTGACGGAGGGGTCGCATGTCTACCAAATCTCTAAAACCGATCACCATTGTGATGGTCGACGATCATCAGCTCGTGCGGATCGGACTCCGCTCTGTATTGGAGACCTTACCCGATCTCGAACTGATCGGGGAGGCTGACACGGGTCGCGAAGGGGTGCGGCTGGTCACGGAGTTGAAGCCGGACATCGTGCTGCTCGATGTCAGACTTGCCGATTGCAACGGCATCGAAATTTGTCGGGACATTCTTTCGGAATGTCCCGGCACCCGCGTGTTGTTCTTAACGAGTTACGGCGACGCCGAAACCATCTTTTCCGCCGTGCTGGCCGGCGCCCAAGGCTACATCCTAAAGGACAGTTCGCCGACGGCCTTGATTGAAGGTATTCGAACAGTAGCTTCAGGACAATCTCTCTTGGACCCCAAAGTGACGACCGAAGCGCTGTCGCTCATTCGTACGCAGCAGCGCGGCACGCGCACCAAAGGCTTTGGACTCTCCCCGCAGGAGGAACGCGTCCTCAAGTTGGTCGCTTTGGGTAAAACGAATAAGGAGATTGCGAGCGATCTGGGCTTGAGCGACAAGACCGTCAAAAACTATCTGGCGAATGTCTATGACAAGCTGCATGTCTCGCGTCGATCGCAAGCCACGGCGGTATTTCTCAGAGGCGAGGAGACCGGCTTACAACGATGACAGCCGGACCAGGCTGATTTTAATCGAGGTGCTATGACCGAGCCATGTTTGTCCATTGAGATTAATGGGACGCGCCACACGATTCCTCTTGTCTCTCAGGAAGTCACGATTGGAGGGGCAGCCGATAATACGCTGATCTTGCACGATCCGAGCATCTCGCCACATCATGCACGCATCGTCGAGATTCAGCAGAAATTCTACGTGGAAGATCTCGGGAGTCAGTACGGTACGTGGGTCAATGATGCGCTCGTCGGCGAATACCGGCTCGCGCCGTGGGATACGATTCGCGTCGGTATCTACACCCTGGTCTTTAATTTCGAAGGTGAACCTATTGTCCGCGAGGTATCGTGACGTGCGTCGAAGAGGATGCGGACCAACTTTGATAGCGGTCGGCACACCTAGATGTCTTCGACTCGCGACTATACATCATTCAATCCTGTTATCTCCTCCACTCTTTCACCGGCTTTGCCGATCTGGGCGACTTCGCATTCCCGACGCAGACGGTTTGATCTGACCGGTCCTACCTGGTAAACCTACAGTCGCGGCAACACATCGATCCAGTGCGCTCGTTGCTCTCTTCGTTTTCTGACAAGCGACACAAGGACGATGGTCCATAGCGCGCAGACGGCGAGCACGTGATTGCTGACGGTGGCCCAGGCGATAGGTTCGAGGGAAAAATAGGCCAGTTTGCCGACTGTCAACGCGGTACACATGGCGGCGATAATCACGACCAGCGACGCATGGCCCGGCGGTGACCACATCGCAATCAATGCGACGGGCGCAACATACAGCACCGTCGCGATAGTGGCGGGGGCGTACAGATCCAAGGCGAATACACTAGCCGTTAAGAGGCCGGCAAGCATGATCGGCAACGGACTCGTTTTGAGACGACTACGCTTCATGGATTGGACCCTTCAAGGCTGAAGTATTAGAAATTTTGGCAGGGTCGGTCAAGCTGGGGTTTTGAACTACTTATCTGGCGTAGCGCTTTTATAGCCTTCGCCTATTTCGAGCGCTTTTCGGACAAAATGCGCGCCTGCGCCCATTCCTTACCTACGGGTTCACCCGTCCTCAGTAATACTTGGCCATTATCAACACCGCAGGGCCCCCTGTCGATGGTCTGCCGATTGCTAGTGACGATCAATGACATGCCATCAAGTCCTTTCGGTACTATTCCGAAAAGAAAGTAGGACCCGCTTGTCAATGAGACCCTGATGAAGCACCGTAAATTAAACATAACCGTCATGTGCGCCCTGTTAGGCGGTGCGCTGACTGTCGGCGAAGCGAGCGCATTGACCGGACTGTATGAGCACATTATCCCCATTCTTGGCGTCACGATGGAGAAACAGCCTATCGGAACAGTCGCCCATCTGCTCCTCACCTTTCAAACGCGCGACGATCATGACGGCTTGGCGATTCATTTTCTCACCGCTCCAGGACGATTCTCTCCCATGGCTCAAACCGCCATCCAGCAAGCGATCTATCGCGCCGCTCGCGTGGCGGGCCTGGTGCCCGATTCCTGGACGGTAATTCTGTCGGTGCCCTATCCAGGCGTGACGATCTATGGTGATAGCCTCTCCGCTATGGTCAGTCTTAGTGTACTGGCCCTCGCGAAGGGAGAAACCATCCCTATCGACCGAGTGATGACCGGCAGCGTCAGCCCGGACGGCCGAATTGCCCCGGTCGGGTCGATCCCCTTAAAAGTGGCCGCGGCGAATGCGGCACACATCAGGCGAGTCGTCGTCCCCGAAGAAACAGATGTCGCCGACGCCGATTGGGATACTCCCTTTCTGATGCACATCTCTCCCGTGGGGTCGGTCGGCGAAGCGTATCAAGCGCTCACGGATCATCCACTGCGCCCCTAGTCTCCGACCGTGCGACTTGACTCCTTCTCTCTCACCCTCCTACTATCTGGCGAGCAGCGATGACGCATCATGAGCACACCTCACGAATTCCCACACGACGAACGTCCACATCCCCGATCGGCCATTCCCGCTTCTGCCCTGTCCGATCCTCCGCCTAATCCCGCGGGCGGAAAAACATTGATCGTCGATGCGTCCGACCTCTCGGCTTATCCACGGCCCAGCGCCGCGCTTCAAGATGCCGGGACAGAGGATCAAGTGTTTGTGCGGCCCGGCCGCTATGAAGATAAAGTCTTCGTGACCGATCGCCCCATCCTGCTGATCGGTGCCGGTCGCGAGCATGTCGAAATCTTCAGCCGTCGCGGCGGGCCGCTTTACCTTCAGCGCGTTACGGGAGGTCGGATTAGCGGCGTGACGTTTCGCTATGTCGGAAGCGATCAACATTCGGCCATGAATATTCTCGACTCGTCGTGCACCATCACCCAGTGCCGCGCAACGGAAGGCGTTTTATCGGGGGTCGTGATCTACGGGGCCCAGTGCCGGCCGTCCCTCATCGACAACGAGGTATGCCACAACCGCGAGTCCGGGATTTTCTCCTTTGCCGGCGCGCAGCCCTATCTATCGCTCAACACCTGCTATGCGAATCACCACTTCGGCATTGCCGCGCGAGACGCCGGCACGCGCCCCGATTTAGTGCGCAACATCTGTCGTGACAACCTTTTAAGCGGGATTCTGCTGTTTTATCATGCGGAGGCCATGATGCTGCATAATACCTGCCATGACAATTACCATTGGGGCGTCGTCATGACCCCCGATAGCCGCACGACACCATCCAACGACCAACTCGCCGCGTCTAATTCGCTCGACCAGAATCCCCGAGGATCGTTGACCGTGACAGATGAACCTTTGAAAGAAATCGGGCGCTGAGTTCCTAATCGGCAGGTAGATCGGTTGAAATGACTCGCGTCGCGTGGCTATAGGGAAACTCGCTGGTCTATGATCCCGCCAAGGAAAGAATCAGCGCCCACTCTTCGGGCCGCACGGGTTGAACGGAAAGGCGCGATCCCTTTCGAAGCAATTCCATGCGCTGCAAGCGGGACTCGTCACGCAAGCGATCTAGAGGAATGGGAGAGGCGAAAATACGCCGCAGCCGAATATCAACCATGTCCCACACGGGCTTGGCTCGTGTGCTTTTTGGATCGTAATGCGAGTCTTTTGGATCGAATGCCGTTTGATCCGGATACGCTTCACGAACGACCTCGGCTATCCCGACAATCGAAGGAGGATCGGCATTGCTATGGTAAAAGAGGACTTGATCGCCACGCTGCATGGCGCGCATAAAGTTTCTGGCTTGATAATTCCGCACCCCATCCCAGGAGGTCGTCTTCTTCGGCGCGTCCCGTAAATCTTGAATCGAGAATGAAGTGGGCTCCGACTTCATCAGCCAATATCGTGCGTTCGCCATCGCTTCGCTTCTCCATGCGCTTGTGTCCTGACGTACCGGCATGTATTCTCCGGCGCGGCCTCGTAAATCGTGCGCCATGCTACGGCAATCGAAAGACTTGCACAACTCCAACATGAAAGGCGCCTATGGAACTGTCTCCGTTTTGGTTCGGGCTCTACAAGCTCGCCAAGTATGCGGTCTATCCATACACGTGGTTGATCGTGCTGATCGGCAGCCTGACCCTACTGCTTTTGTTGCCGCAGGCGAGTAAACGACTAGGATGGATCCGACTAGCGGCGCTGCTCGCATTGTTGGTGGCCGGCGGCCTTGGCAGCCCACTCGTCGCGACCCAGTTGATCGGCCCGTTGGAGGAACAATATCCCCCCTTTGACATGAGCGCTCATCAGCGATTTGACGCCATTGTCGTGCTCGGCGGAGGCGTGCAAGAGAAAGGCTCGCTTCGGCCCACTCCTGTCATCGGTGAAATTTCTCTCGTGCGCACGCTGTGCGGCGTGGATCTGTTTGAGCATGGACTGTCGAACCGTCTCGTGATGTCTGCCGGAGATGCTTCAATCCTCCGTACCGGGCCGGAAGAGTCGGTAGAGATGAAGAGATTCGCCGTACGGATGGGCATTTCGCCGGAGGCGATTCTTACCGAGACCCGCTCGCGCACGACCCATGAGAATGCAGTAGAAATCAAGCGACTGCTCAATGACCAATCCATCCTCCTGGTCACATCGGCCAGTCACATGCCTCGCGCGATGGCGCACTTTCAAGCGCAGGGGCTCCACGTGACGCCGGCGCCGTGTGGATACGTCCTGGCCGATCGCTCCGACCATTTTTGGCGAGACAACCCGTTCGATCTTATCCCACGAACGGATGCGCTGCTGATGAGCGGGACTGCGATTGCGGAGTATGTCGGACTGTGGGTCTATCGAACACTCGGCAAATTGTAATGCCCAAGATTAAGGCAGTGTCTTGTCTCGAGGTATGAGGCGGTGAATCGTCCCACCATGGCCGGCGATGTACAATTCGCCCGATTCATCCTGTCCAAAAGAGGTGATGCGTAAGCCGCTGGCTAACAGGTCCGAGACGTGGCCATCCTTAAGGCCGAAGATCTCGCCACTGCAAAAATCCCCATACACATAGGTCCCTTTCATCGACGGCATTCGATCCCCACGGTAGACATACCCCCCAATAATCGAGCAACGCGGCGATCGAGTCGGGTACTCGGCAATCGGCAGAATCAATCCATCAGAATGACAGCCGACCTTGGGAGAAAAGCAGTGCGTGCCTTCCATGATGCGCCAGCCATAATTGCCGCCAAGACGCACGACATCGATCTCTTCCCAATCATTTTGGCCGACGTCTCCAGCCCACAGATCTCCAGTATCCCGGTCGAACGAAAATCGCCAAGGGTTGCGAAATCCATAGGCGTAGATTTCAGGATGGCCATTGCCCTTCGCAAATGGATTGGTGTCGGGAATCGCATAGGGGTTGCCTCGGTCGACATCGATTCGAAGCATTTTTCCCAACAGATCGTATAGGTTTTGCGCGCGATTCTGAGGGTCTCCTCCGGACCCCCCGTCGCCCATGCCAATGTACAGCAGGCCATCCGGGCCAAACTCAATCATTCCCCCCTTATGATTTCTATAGGGCTGCGGTATCGTCAGTATAATTTTCTCTGTGTCTGAGGATCGATTCGGGTCGGGTGAAGTGTGATATTCGGCGATCACGGTCGCGCCATCGGGGAGTCGGTTGTAATTGACGAAAAAGCGTCCGTTCCTCCGATAGTCGGGATGGAACGCCAGCCCCAAGAGGCCTTGTTCGGTCCCCGTTGAAAGCACCTTGGCAGTGATATCCAGAAAGGGTTGAGCGACGAGTGTCTTGCCCTGCACGACACGGATACGTCCGGGTTGCTCCAGGACGAAGAGCCTCTGGTTGCCATCGGGGGGCGCAACGACATAGGTGGGATGGAACAATCCTTCCTCCACCACAGTTCCTAACGCAATGAACGACGTGGCCACGCTCGGTGCGGCACCGTGAACGTGGGTCGAGACGAGGAGGACACTATAGAACACGAGCTGAAGCAACACCCGCATTAACGAATACGCTCGACGTGGATCATGCCGACCTCCCTTGCGTCGCTTCGAGATAATCGATCAGCGCCCGATAGGTCAGTCGGCGTGTGGCGGCTTTCGAGGAAACGTCGGCGGCATTCGATTCCATCCACACATGATCGAGGATATGCGTCTGCGCTTCATTGCAGAGGGTCCACATCGTATGCAGAAATCCTTCCGGCAGGCCGACCTGCATCCCTTCCGATTCGATGCGATCGTCTAAGATCGCCAACAGATCAGAAATGGCTTGATCGGGCCGGTACGGCGCCTGCGCGAACCCAAACGATGCCTGCATCTGCGCTTCCTGTCCGGCCTGTTCAACGAGATCGTGCATATATTCCTTGAGCAGACCGATGACGTGGCCGGATATCTTCATACATGGACTTCCCTTCTTATGAACATATCCAAATTTTGCCGGTCTCCGCAAGCAGTCGGGCGCCCATTCGCAGGGTTTCTTGACCACATTCCACACCGTCCTCTAAGATGATATTGATACGGACATGCATGACACTACCATCCTTTGAACATTTTACGATTTCGCTCAAGACGCCTGTCGGCGAGGTGTCCACCGCCGTGGGCGTGCCGACTAGCTTTGTTCCGGTCGCTTCGATCGTGCCGCTGGCGCGGAGACTGGGAGAAGAAGCGGTCGCACTGGAAGAAGCACGGACGCGAGACACCGGTGACCGCATTTCTTGCCAAAAAGGATGTGCGGCGTGCTGCCGTATGTTGGTGCCGGTCTCGGCGCCGGAAGCATTTGCGCTCAAAGAGATGATCGACGGTCTGCCCGATGAACGTCGGCATGCCGTACTTCAAAAACTCAACAGGACCCGTGCCCGGCTGGATGAGGCCGGTCTTCTAGCGCGCTTGACGGCCCTCGGGGAAACCGAGCGTCCGCTCAGCGACGATGAGATGGAACCGATTAACCGCGAGTATTATGCCCTCAGAATGGCATGCCCATTTTTAGATCAAGAGACGTGCTCCATTTATGAGCACCGTCCGGCCGCCTGCCGAGAATTGCTGGTAACCACGCCGCCGGAGCTGTGTGACGATCTCATCAACAATCCCGTGCGCCCGCTCCCCGTGCCTATTCGCGTCGGTCCGGCCCTGGCGTTGCTCTGGTCGGAATTGAAGCAATGTGCGCCCATGCTTATCCCGCTTCCACTCGCGGTGGAGTGGGCACATGCTCATCCCGATGAGGAGCAAGAAGTCTGGAAGGGGGCTGAATTAATGGAACGGTTGCTGGCAAAGGTAGGCGTGCTGCTTGAACAGGAATTCGCTCATCGTAAGACGCAGACGGCGCCTGGATCGTGATCCAGGCGTCGTCACGACATCGACTGTGATCGCTCCCAGCCTTCGATCATTCTTTGCTCTCTGCGGACCCCTCCCATGAGACCAAAGAACGGGATACTCGTTGACAGCACTCAGCGGGAAACCTCGACGCGCTAGACCGCGTGGACTGTCTCGGCTTTTTTTCTGACCTGGCAGGCTTTGTCTTGTAATCCAAGCGTGTCATACAAGGACGCGACATTCAGATGAAGCTGAGACAGTAACTGACTCAGCTGTGCTTCTTGGGCCATGAGGTTGGCTTCCAAGGCCACTCGTTTTTCTTCCATCAGACGGTGACGTCCCTCGACCTTCTGGATGAGTTGAACCCACGCGTTGACCTTTTCCGATTCAATTTCCGGTCGAGGCGGCAGAGCTTCCGCCTGTTCCAACGCGGCATCGGCACGATGCATCCAATCGATAAAGAGGAGCAGATCGCCCAATGTAGTTTTTGAGGCGTTATGATCCAGCTCACAGATCAAATCGTTCATGCGCTTCCTCCTTATAGTGGATGTGGACGGCGCCGCGGAGCCGTAGTTGTCCGCGTGGACGTGAAATGTCAGGCATGTGACATTTCCGGTGTACATAGTGGTTGCGCACCAACAAGTCAAATGATTTCTACGTACTAATTAGGGCTGTGCCGGATGACGATGGATCATGGGAACAGGATTGTCGAGGAGTTTCATTTGAGATATGATGCCGCGTTCTTCAAACTATTCATGATTGAGGGCCTGTATGGCGCAGCCGATCGTTGCCTGCCTGGATTTGGAGGGTGTGCTCATTCCGGAAATTTGGATCAATGTCGCGGAGAAGACGGGCATTGCGGATCTTCGCCTGACCACACGCGAGGTCCCGGACTACGGGGCGCTCATGACGCGACGGTTGAGTATTTTGGATCAACACGCCTTGCGGCTTACCGATATTCAATCGGTCATCGCCACGATGCGGCCCTTAGACGGGGCTGCTGAATTCCTGGGTTGGCTTCGGGAGCGATGCCAAGCCATTATCGTCTCCGATACATTTTCTGAATTTGCGCTTCCATTAATGCGCCAGCTTGGCTATCCAACCATCTTTTGCAACCGTTTGGAAATGAATGGCGACGGGCGAATCATCAACTATCATTTGCGGCAGCCGGACCAAAAACGTGCCTCTGTGTTGGCGTTGAAAAGTTTACAGTTCCGTGTGCTGGCCACAGGCGATGCCTATAACGATACATCGATGCTTGGCGCGGCCGACGCCGGGGTCTTCTTTCGCCCGCCGGATCAAGTCGCCAAACAATTTCCGCAATTTCCCGTGGTGCAAACCTACGAGGGGCTAAAAGAGCAGTTCAGCAAAGCGGGACCACTAGCCCCATAATTCTTACTTTTCTCCTCTTCTAAAAAGGGGACGGCTGGGTTGGCCCTATTGCGGCCGTCGAGCGAGCACATTCCTATCGTGCGCGTTCCGGGAGCACCGGACTAACCCAGCGTCCCCTTCATCCATCTTCATTCACAACCTGCAACACTTGTTTTCCATATCGCTCCAACTTCGCCGGTCCGATGCCGGGAACCGATTCTAATTCACCAATCGACCCCGGACGAGCGCTGGCGATGTGGCGCAATGTCTTATCATGAAACACCAGGAAGGAAGCGACTCCTTCCTCGGCTGCGAGATTGGCCCTGAGGATTCGAAGCCGTTCGAAGAGCTCGCGATCAGGATGGCCGGCATGAAGAACCGATGGGGTGTGCGCTTCCGCCGTATTGGTCACCTGCGTCGATCCACGTTCCCTGCTAGTAGAGGCGTGGTCCTGTTCCCACACTAAGGGCTCGCCGCTGTTTAAAACGGCCGCTCCTTTTGCGCTCAGGATCACCACAGGATATTCAAGTCCATCGAAGAGCAGATGGCCGGAGGCCGCCAGGCGGCGAATCAACCGGCTGACGCCGGATCGGCCTACGGCTCGCAACCGCCCATACGATTCAGTCGCGTGCAAATGTAAATCTATGATGGCTTTGCCTGTACTGCCATAAAGGATGTCGGCAATGCGGGACGCACCAAAGCGTCCCTGGAATTGTGCGACGGTCGCCAGAATCGTTCTGACACTCTGGAGCAGATCCTGATCGGGCTCAGCGACGACCGGTGGGGCTGTGCAGACATCGCACTGTCCGCAGGGACCCAAGGTCGTTTCCTCCACATCACCGAAGTAGTTGAGGAACGTTAACTGGCGACATTGTTTCGAATAGGCGTACGCCACCATTCCGCGAAGCAATTCGCGAGAGGCCTCCTGGCGCTGACGAATGTCGGCGCCGGCCTGAGACAGGCCTTCTCCTGATTTTTGAATAAAGAATTCTTGCGTCGCCACATCGCTCTGCTGAAATAGCAACACGCATCGAGAAGGACGGCCGTCTCGACCGGCCCGCCCTGCTTCTTGATAGTAAGCTTCCAGACTTCCCGTCACATCGTAGTGCACGACCAGGCGTACATCGGGCTTATCGATGCCCATCCCGAACGCGTTGGTGGCCACTAGGATGCGCACTTGATCCTTCGCAAACCGGTCCTGAATGACCGCGCGCAACTCATCATCCAATCCCGCATGGTAATAACTGACATCTGGATGGCTCTTCTTCAGCGCCTGCGCCACTTCTTCTACATGACGGCGCGTGGCGCAATAGATAATCGCGCGACCGGTCAACGTCGATTGCACAAGCGATTCGACAAGGTGCATCTTTTCGCTCTTGGCGGAACAGAGCCGTATGGAGAATTGAAGATTCGGCCGCCGAAAACCGGTGATGACCGTGAGGGGCTGACGAAATTCCAACTTGTCTCGAATGTCCTGCTGCACGCGGGCCGTGGCCGTTGCCGTCAAGGCAAGGCAGGGCGGCGAATCGAGTTGGCGTCGCAGTTCGCCGAGCCGAAGATAATCCGGACGAAAATCGTGCCCCCAATGTGAAATGCAATGCGCCTCGTCTACGACAAGCAAGGAGGGTCCAGCCCGCCGCAAATTGCGCACAAACCACTCGTGCTGCATCCGCTCGGGGGCCAAATACACCAGCCGGAGTTTTCCCAGATGCATGTCCTGAATGATCCGATCCCGTTCCGGCTGCGACAGGCCGGAATGAAAGGCCGATGCCGCGATACCTCGCGCGCGAAGCGCATCCACCTGATCTTTCATTAAGGCGATCAGAGGGGACACGACGATGGTGAGACCGGGAGTCAGGGTCGCGGGCAACTGAAAACATAACGACTTTCCTTGACCCGTCGGCATCACGGCCAACACATCCCTGCCGAGGAGAACGGCTTCCATGACTTCTCGTTGGCCATGGCGAAAACTATCGAAGCCAAATCGATGGCGAAGCTGTTGCAGAAGATCGAGGCGGGCGGATTCGGCAGAAGAATGAACCATAGGCGTGCGGAGTATAAACGGGAGCTGAGAATCGAACAAGTCTAAAGTGAGAGAATGACCGGCTGTGTTCACAAGCGAGCGCACCATGGAGAGACACTACGGTTAGTGAGAGGGGAAAATTCAGTCTTCACATGCGATCCGAGCAACGGCCCGAAGCGTTCTAGCTCATCTCTAGCAAACGCCCATTTGCCGTTCGAATTGCGGGGAGGGGGAGTAGGCAGTGATCAATACGCGCATCCCTAACTTCGTTTAGGGTGGCTCGATATACCTGAAACGACAAAACAAGCTGCCGCAGAATGCGTGACCAAAAAGAATCCCCGCCGAGACATTCTCGGCGGGGATCTTCGACTCATGATACGGCAAGGGCGCGATTAGGGAGCCACGTAGCTGCCCCACCGCATTTTCTTATCCCCGTTGACTTTGTCACAGGGATCACCGCTTTGGCCCTGGCACAAGTGATAGAGCGCTCCCTGAGCGGAAAGCCGCGCTTCCTTGTGCTCTTTCCCCTGACCATAAGCAATCGCTTCTTCTAAGAGGCGGTTCGCGCTTGCATTCCCGGTCGATTTGCTTCTGGCTTCTTGCAACAAAGCCGTGGCTTTTGCGATCTGCCCAACGTCGGAACCCCAACGTTTGTTTGGATCGACGGTCGTCCGCCCACCGACTCCTGGGGGATCGGTCAATTCCACGACGGCTTGATTGGTCAAGGAAGTCGCATCGTCGGCATGAGCTGCAAACGGCACGCTGATGACACCAGCGACCGCCGCTACAGCGAGAATCATTAACTTGTTACGCATAGTCAAATCTCCTTTCTGTAGCTTAGAAATTCACCCAGAGCGAGGCATACGCCCACTGCTGGTCTGCGTGGTTCCCGAGTTGCTGTTTAATATATTCACCCGAGAACATGTAACCATACGTCGCCTGCAACGCCACCTTGCCATCGGCAAACATACGCGTCCAGGTGAAGTCGAGTTCGTCTCCGATGTGCTTCTTAGTATTCGTATTGCTCGAGAAGACATAGACGGTTTGCGAACCACGATACCAGTTATCCCGCGCGCTGGCGAGATTGAAGTTGTTGTACCAGATCTCAAAGTGGTCGCGCGCCGATGGACGGAATTGGATATTCGCCGATGGGGTCAGCATGTTCTTCCACGCCATCACATCCATGTAGCCCATGTGAATGTGGTTCGTGGGATAGAGGTTCTCAAATGTATTGGCCGTGGTACATGCATGGGGTGTCGCACCAGGCGCGTTACAGTTACCGTTTCCATCGCCGGAAGCATAGTCGAGACCGACGGCGAACCGGGGCTTCCACTTGTTCTCATACATCGTGTAGCCCAGCCAATTACGAGTGGCCCATGCGTTGATGTGGACGTTCATGTGATTGGGATCAGCATTTCCTAGGGACGTGCCGGACGCCTGCTGGCCAAATTGGTACTCCAACTCATTGATGAAGTCGAAGCCGCCCTTTCGCACTTCAATCCGGTTTCCAACAGTATGACGCAGGGAATTGGCCGATTTCGGAACCCAATTGCCGACGGCTCCTGCTGTGGCAACACTGGTGTTGTTCTGCAACAGAATATAGTGAGGTTCGATCACGAGCCCCGGAAGTGACTTGATCTGATTGTAGAACACGACCATGTTCGAGGCGTTACCCGATCCACAGGCGTTATTAGGCGCGCCAACGCCGGCGGCATTGGCGCAGTTGTTGAAGCTGCCTGTCGAGGCGGCCTCGCCGATGTTCTGATCAGATTCCCTGAACCACCCCAACCAGGTCTCGAAGTTCTTATTGCCACTGTAATTGAACATGAACCCATCATGGGAGAATCCGGTGTTCGCCCAGTCGAAGTGACCGAGCAACGACTGATTGCCGAAGACGAGATATTGTCGGCCCGCCTTCAAGCTCAATCCCTGGACATCACCGAGATTCCTGACGAGCATGTAGGCAGCACGAACGCCAAGATTACATTGCCCGGTATTATTTACATTGCAATTATTGTTCAGCGCTGGTCCACCACCTGCGCCAGCGGCATTTGGGTTTCCCGTCGCCCCCCAGTCATGGGAGTAAATTAACTCCATGTAGAAGTTGACATCCGGGGAAAGGTCATAGCCGATGCCCAACCGCGCCCACTGTTGGACAAAGCTGTTATTCTGTCCTGGTCCACTTCCCTTGGCACCGACTCCTGTGTTACACCCTCCTGAGGCTGTGACAGATGACCCGCCGAAGCAGACGCCGTTCCGCCATTCCGGCCTCACACGCATATCACCGCGCATCCAGAAGTTCTTCAAATCGAAGTTCCGGCCGATCACCGGATCGTAGTTTTCGTACGCTTCTTTTTGCGGCATGTTCCGCGGAATGGCCGGTAGGTTGGTGATGCGCTCACCCGGGGGGAGTTCATATCCGGCGAAGACTGGCGAACTGAAGAGCTGAAACCCGGCGACTACTGCAGCCACCGCGAAGGCGATCGAGTGGCGAAACCACCCTGTTCGTCCTTGAATGCTTCCCATAGCGTTCCTCCTGTTGATTGGATAGCTGATCTACCGACGGATTGTGCCTTTACCGCCGACGACCTTTGTGACTCCAACCGCTTCCACTATGATGATGCGGTTATCGTGATATCGATCTAGAGGCATTGTGCCGATGCCTCCTTTGACCTGTGTGACTCGTCGTCACCCCCTTTCACTTCGACTCAAATAATATGAATCCGAATGAATCTTTTATCCGATTTATCCCACCTTTGGCGCATTCGCATCGGAGGCCGGCTCCGCTTTGGTGATGTTTTCTATCTCCTGCTCGGCCTCTTTCATCGAGGCCTGGAAGTCTTGCTCGACCATTTTGACTTCCTGCTGAATGAGGTTGAGTTCGGGCTCGACGGATTTCCGAAGATCATCCGCGGTTTCCTTTAAGCCTTTGACGGCTTTGCCCACCTGTCGGCCGACTTCGGGCAGTTGTTTGGGACCAAACAAGAGAAAGGCGATGACTAGAATGATGAGAATTTCTCCCGCACCCAAGCCGAACATCTCGAATAAACCCCGTTCTACAATTCATCCGTGTTTGGGTTGGTCGGCGGGCGCCGCATGCGGCTGCGCCTGGGGCTGAACACCGGGCTGTGGTTGCCCGGCCTGAGGAATTTGTTGCGTGTGAGCCGTCGGCTCTTCATTCGGTGTCACATCGACGGCATCCGCCTCGTTTACAGATTTCTTAAAACCTTTAATGGCTTTCCCTAAGCCTTCACCGAGTTGTGGAATCTTCCCCGCGCCGAAAATGATCAGCACGATAATCAAGATCAGGAGAAGTTCCATCCAGCCGAACGACCCGAACATGTGACCTCAATAGTCGGCTTACGATTTACCCTTTCGATCTACATCGAAAGGGGTAAAGCTTTAAAAACTTGGGTGCACCGTACTAAAAAAAAATAGACGAGTCAAGAAATTTCTTTAAAAAATAAACGGTTCTGGGAATGAGCGGTCACGCCCTGAGGAAATGATGGTAATAGTCTACGGACTGGGCGGGCACTTGCAAGGCGGACTGCATGCTGTAACGATCGTACCCGATCGCCTCCAAATCTTCCGTGGCCGACAATGCTTCCTCTTCCGTCAAATAGGCGATGGTATCGGGAACGCCGTCGGACTTTAACGACTGCAACATATGCTGGAGTGTCGTACGTTTGTCGGGAGACAGATCACCGGAGACAGGGAACTCGATGCGTCGCCGGTACGGACTCTGGTACGTCTTATTCAAGGCACTGATGGTTTGCAGAATCAATTGATCTTGCTCCCATCCTTTTAGCGCATACGAGCGCGGATGCGTGGAGAGCAAATCCATCAGGCTCATGACATTGGTCCCTGTAGAACGCCCTACATATTCTTTTTGTGGCTCGATCTCAGAGACTGTCATGCCAAGATGTTTGGCCACCATTTCAATCAACGCAAAATTCACCATAAAACTGTACTGGCCACCGAATTGCCCATAACAGGGTTTTTCCGGATCGTTGAGCACGGCGAGATCGGCTGTGCCGGCATCGAAGCTGCTCAACCCGATCGCATCTTCGGCCAGCACACGCTTAGCTTCCTTGATCGAGGCAAACACGCCAAGATTCACCGGCACCAGAACCTGCTCATCGATCCTTTTTAAAAACTCGGTGATCGTCTTCCGGTACGGAATGGCCTTCCATTCCGACTTGCGATACTCCTTTTCCCAAATGATATCTTCCAGAAATGTCGGATAGCCGGAGAGAGCTTGCACATTTTTTTCATCGAACGCTTGTACGAAACCTGACCAATCGGCGATCTCCGCATGCCGGGCTTCGGTAAGGTTCGGCCGCAGGAACTCTTCCTCGACCTCACCACCTTTGCGAAGCATCAACTTGGTCGGCAGATCGTTCCATAATTCGTTGCAGAAAATCCGATCGACTGTATTATCTTGTATGGCGGCCAACTGTTCCACATCGGCGCATAAGATCTCGACATGATCCTTATGCGGGTCCAGATCTGGGTGGGCTCTCGCCGCATGAAGACCAGCTTCCTGTTTATCAACCAACACATACCGAACTCGCGGGTACACGAGTCCATCCCGATCAAGCGCTTTCAGATGCGTCAAAAAGCATGCAGCCAGATTGCCGTGCCCGCACCCCCATTCGTGAATGATGAGACGTCCTGTAGGCGCGTTTGTCTCGGCCTGTTTGCGCTTCGCCTTGTCACGCTTTTGTACACGATCGTAGTAGTCGGCCGCCAAGGCATGCGCCAGACGATAGTCCGCCGCAGAAAATGTCTGATAGAACTCGCGAAGGCGCCCGCCGCGCAGGCCATAGAAGATACTATTAATATGGGCTTGCCACTCATCGACAGGGCGAAACTCACCGATGAGCTGTGGAAGGGCGTCTGGATTATTGAATACGCTGGTCGAAGTCATCGGGAAAGTGTAACAAACGACGATGCGGCGTCGCAATACTGATTGTCTGCATCTCCCATCACGTGCGGCTTGCGTCTGCACAGTCCTGTCGTTGACAGCGGAAGGACCGTGCGTGTAACAATCTAACCTATGTCCTGGTACGCGTCGCTAGCAGGCATTCTGGCTTTCATTGTGGCAGGTCCTCTCATTCATGGGATCGGCCAGGCGGATGATGCGCCGATCACGCGCAACGTTCCTATTCCGGATTTTCAGAATCCCAACGACACGAAATCCTATGATTTTGACGCGACTCCTCAAGGCCTCTTTCTCTCGATTCAATTTGCGGAAGGGTTTGAAGATGAAATCGGATATCGCCGATCCAACGAAATCGTTCCCGTCAATCCAACAGAATCGTTTCGCCCCGATTCGTCCGTCTATATGATCTTCAGACTGCACCAGCATCTGGAATCGTTCCAGGTGTTCGGCCTGTGCTATCCAGAGGAGGTGGCCGGTCTCGACCCGAGGACACTTCTCGTGCAAGATACGATGTTGATTGCCTTGGAAGACGAGACAGGATACATCAAATTGGATTCCCCGTCGGGTGTTTGGAAACCCGGACGCTATCGAGTGGAAATTCACGTCGGGTGGCGCGTCAATGAGATCAGTCTGATGGGAACCATGCGGTTTACCGTGCAACCGGTCGATCGAGCCGGCTGACTTCGGATGTCACAACACTATAGAAGCGACTCTAGCGAGGAACCCCGTGGATGAACCAAACAAACGGCTCATTGCCAAAAAGGAAGAGTGGGCTAAAACCAGACGCGGCCTTTCAGTCGAAGAAGGGGTGATTCAAGATCACCGCCCCCGGGGCAATCGGCTTCCCCCCGGTCAACATCTTGCGAAAGGATGGCCGGTGTTGGATTTGGGCGTCCATCCGACGATCGCGCCCGACGAGTGGCGGTTATCGGTCCACGGAGAAGTCGACCATCCGTTCGTCTGGACTTGGCAAGACTTTCTCGCGCAACCACAGGTGCACGACGTGTCGGACTTTCATTGCGTCACGACATGGAGCACGTTCGACAATGCCTGGGAAGGCGTGAGCTTTCGTCACATTATACAGACTGCAAAACTTCATTCCGATGTGCAATTCGTCTACTTCATGACCTATGACAACTATTCAACCAATCTGCCATTGGAGGCGTGCGATGACGAGGACGTCCTGCTGGTGCACACCTGGAACGGCCAACCGCTCCCCCAAGAACATGGTGGCCCTGTGCGTATGATCGTCCCGAAACGCTACGCCTGGAAGGGCGCAAAATGGATCAAAGAAATTGTGTTTTTAGATCAGGACCGGAAGGGCTATTGGGAAGTACGCGGCTATTCAAACACGGCTCTGCCGTGGGACGAGGACCGTTACGCGTGAGATGAGGCGCCATCATCGAGTAGGCGACGTACTTTGCGCGAGAGCTCTTTCATGTCGCAAGGTTTCTTAAGAAAATGATCCTCGCCCGGGGGCTGAAGCTGCTGAAAGGCCTGCGGTTCCACATAACCCGACATGTAGAGAATTTGAATGGCCGGCCTGAGGCTGACGATGTGCTCCGCCAAGGCATGGCCTTGCATACCAGGCATAATGATATCCGTGAGGAGCAAGTGAATCTTGTCCGGATATTGGTGACAGAGTTCCACTGCCTCCGCCCCGCTCCCCGCCTCTAACACCGAATAGCCTTCGCTTTTGAGTATCGATCCCAGAAGTTTTCGAACGGACGGATGGTCGTCCACGAGAAGAATCGTCTCGCGCGGTGGGATGACGTCTGTGGCGGCATGACTGCGCGGGAAAGACCTGACATGAGCGTTGGGTATCGTCACCTCTTGCCTCCCAGTTTCACACCTTGCGATGTAAGTATACCTAAGGCTTCTGAAGTTGCCGGTTCGTTTCAAACCGTCCGTCGTCGAGATGTAACCCCGCGGACCGACGATGATGCGGCTGATTTGCAATGGCTAAATGCTTAGCATGTCTACGCAATGGCTTTGCCGCGACCAGCATAGTTGTCTTTGCATGTCGCAACGACTTCGTTTTTTCACCATGATAGAGGCAGCTACCCGTCAGCAGGACTGCCATCTTTTTTCTTAAAAGAGATGCCTACGAGCCCTCTCCTCTTCTTTCTCCTGCTATGCTTTTATCGGCTACCCGAGTTCTTCACATCAATGCCTTGGGATACTCCATAACGATCTGAACGTAGAAGGATGCGCCGCTCGTATCAACGCCATGAAGCGGCGAGTTATCAGCCAGAAACAGACAGGCCGAATCTACCCGACTAAGGAATAGGCGATGCAAGTCCTGCTCATCGAAGATAACGAGGACGACGTCTCCATCATCCGAGCGCGGTTGACGGAGAAGCGCGACACCGCGATCCGCCTTGAACGGACAGACCGGCTCAGTGACGGCCTCAGTCGCCTGAAAAATAGCACGATCGATCTCGTCCTGTTGGATCTCTCCCTGCCCGATAGCCAAGGACTCGACACTTTCAGCCGAATCCATGCCTGTGTGCCGGACGTCCCCATCGTGGTCGTCACCGCGCTCGATGATGAGGCGACCGCCGCGCAGCTTATGCGTATGGGCGCGCAAGACTATTTAGTCAAGGCGCGGCTTAACAGCGATGTGTTGCTCCGCGCCATCCGTCATGCCATCGAACGGAAACAAGCCGAGGCCGAGCTGCGCAAAAGCCAGGTGATGCTGGCCGAAGCCCAGAGCATTGCACACCTCGGCAATTGGGAGTGGGACCTAGCGACCAAGGCCATCCGATGGTCGGCGGAAATGTGTCGCATCTTCGGCTTCACCCCCGGTGAATTTGTTGTGACTCATGAATTCCTTTTGAACTCGGTTCATCCGGAGGATCGATCCGCTCTCAACGAGGCGGTGAACAAGGCGTTGCATCATCGACATCCCTTCAGCATGGGATACCGCATCATCCGTCCGGATGGCTCCGAACATTTGGTCCACGCCCAAGGAGAGGTGAAATGGGATGAGACGGGCCGACCGGTTCGAATGGTCGGCACACTGCAAGATATTACCGAGCGTAAACGGGGAGAAGAAGCGCTCCGAGAAAGCGAAGAGCGGACGCGCTTGATCATCGAGACCGCCTTGGATGCCGTCGTCGTCATGGACGTGCAAGGCCGGATCATCGATTGGAATTCACAGGCGCATGCGATCTTCGGCTGGACACGGGACGAAATTTTGGGGCAACAGCTCTCGACAACCATTATCCCTCCGCAGTATCGAGAGGCGCATGAGCGCGGGGTCCGGCATTTTTTGGCGACGGGCGAGGGGCCCGTGCTCAATACACGCATCGAGATCACGGCGGCTCATCGCACCGGCCGTGAATTTCCCATCGAACTCACTATTTCTCCCGTGCGGCGTGGGAACGCGTTGACGTTCAGCGCCTTCATTCGCGACATTACGGAACGCAAACGAGCCGAGATACGACAGGCTACGCAGTTTGCCGTGAGCCGAACCTTGGCGGAATCGGCGACGCTCGAGGACGCGGCGGCGCCTCTCTTGGAATCCTTTTGCACCATGATGGGATGGCAACTCGCGGCAATTTGGCTGGTCGATCGCTATAGCAATACGCTCAAGTGCAAGGCCATTTGGCATGCGCCCTCCGTCAATGCCACGGCATTCATGGAGGCGTGCCGGACGATGAGCTTCACGGCAGGCGTCGGGTTACCCGGCCGAGTGTGGAGTACCGCGGAGGCCGTATGGATCTCCGATGTGCTCACCGATCCGAACTTTCCGCGGGCGCAGGTGGCGAGCGAGGCGGGGCTTCGAGGCGCGCTGGGGTTCATCATACGCGGACGAGAGAATATCCATGGTGTTGTGGAAATTTTCAACCGAGAAGTCTGCGAGCCGGAAAACGAACTGCTGCAGATGATGATGGACATCGGGATTAAGCTTGGCCAATTCGTCGAACGTCAGGAACTTGAGAAGCAATTCCTCCATTCACAAAAGATGGAGGCCGTCGGGCGGCTGGCCAGCGGCATTGCCCACGACTTTAACAATCTTCTCACGGTCATTAACGGCTACAGTGAATTGGCTCTGTCGCGCGACGGGCTCGACCAGCAGTTGAGCTATCATCTCGAGCAGGTCAAGACCTGCGGGGAACGGGCCGCTGTGTTGACGCAGCAACTCCTGGCCTTCAGCCGGCAGCAGATGTTGGAACCGCAAGTGCTCGATCTGAATAAGTTGGCCCACAATATCGAAACGCTCGTGCGCCGGCTTATCGGCGAAGATATTATTTTTACCTGCCGCCTCGACCGAAAAATCCTTCCTGTCAAAGCGGACCCAGGTCAGATCGAACAGGTCATCATGAATCTGGTCGTCAATGCACGCGATGCCATGCCTCGTGGCGGACGACTCATTCTCGAAACAAAAAATGTCGAACTGGACGAATCCTATACCCGACTCCATCAGTACGTGCATCCCGGTCGCTATGTCCTGCTTGCGGTCAGCGACACGGGCTCGGGGATGGACAAGATCACCCAGTCCCGGATCTTCGAGCCGTTTTTTACGACAAAAGGGCCGGGGAAGGGTACAGGTCTGGGATTATCGACGGCCTATGGGATCGTCAAGCAGAGCGGCGGCAGTCTGGAAGTCTATAGCGAAATCAACCGGGGCACGACGTTTAAGATCTATCTACCCGGCATCGTCGAAGCCATCGAGACGTCCAACTCGCTCACCGCGAGTCCTGATGCGCTTCATGGGAAGGAAACCATTCTGCTGGTGGAGGATGAAACCATGCTTCGAGGCCTCGCGCGAGTCATGCTGGAAACCTATGGTTATACCGTCTTGGAAGCGCCGACCGGCGCTGAGGCCCTACGGATCTGCCGGGAGCACATCGGCAGCATCGAGTTAATGGTGACCGACATCGTGATGCCTGAGATGAGCGGACGCGAGGTCGCGGATCAACTGCGTCAAATCAGACCGACAACGAAAATACTGTACATGTCGGGATTTACCGACGACGCCGTACTGTTGCATGGGGCGCTGTCAGCAGAAGACACGTTCTTACAGAAACCGTTTACCTCCTCTGCCCTGGCCTCCAAGGTTCGGGGCGCGCTCGACACGTCTACCGGTTCATGATTTAGACGGAATCAGCGGCAACCCTTTTCGCCCGCCTTCTATTATCTACACGAATACCGCGCACGACCACGTAGATACGTGGATCGGCCTCTCCTTCCAAGGCATGGATACGGCATCTTCATCTTTCGATGAATGACACAGGCTTGTGTCTCATTGTTTCACCCCATGTGTTTCAGGCGCGATGACACTAGAGGTAGCCATTCCGCACTTCACTTACATTTTGCCATGTTACATATGCTATTAGTGTTGGCCTAAAGTCTGCACAGAGTACCTGCAAGGTTGCACGCGGACACGCAAATACAATAGGGCTCTCTAAGAAAGCGGGGATTATATGTTGACGTGGATCGTAGCTGGAGTTGCCGTTACTTATATCGTCTCGTGGATCTGGCTGTTCGGGTTTGGATTAAACGAACAGCCCGCGCCGGCCGTATCTCAAATGGCGAGTATCGACCGACCCATTCAGTGGTTTCATGAGTTCAGCATTGATAGGAAAGAGGCATCCCGGAGAGTAGAAGATGATCGCCGGGTTGCAACTCCCGTATGACTGTCTAAGAATCTGCAAACAAAGTGAGTCGCCAATCGGAACAAAAGCGTCAGCTGACGATTGCTCTCAGACTTCGGTACCTTCGAGATCGGTCATGCGCACATTCTCGCCACTAAATTCATAATACATCTGCCGATCCTGCCACTCTCATCGAATATCGTCATCTGATCTGATCTGCAAGTGACCGTCCGCCCACAATCACATCCCGTTCCACACCACATCCACTCCCTCCATGACATCGAATTATCGTCATTCGAAATCAGTGTGCATTCCATGCCGCGGTCATCTGTTGTCACTAAAAAGTTAAGCAAACCCCGTCCCGATCCATTGTATGGTTTGAAGCCCTCTCGAGTCCTCCGCCACCTAACAATTGCCGTAGCTTGATACCTTATTGCGAATAGCCTGAAAGAATCACATGCCCTGAATGGTGAGTCGTGTAATACAGTGCTTCATTCTTAAAACAATTATTGAGGGCTCGCCTTAGCCAGTGGACTGACCTGTCCACTTACGGCTCATCGTTGGTTTGGTGGACAGGAAATCTCATCACTCGCTGATATCTACGCTCCTCCCGCTCACCTACGTAGCGCCGACGGCGACGGAGAAGAAGTTTCTCATCTCGTGGACTCGCATGAAAGAAACACTTGTACGAGAGCCTGGGATTTTTCAGTGGCGAGATGTATCGAAGCGACAAAATGAACACTGGGCTAAATTTTATTAATGTTGCGCTGGCAAAACGACCTGTACGCGCAAGATTGTGAAAAGCGTACTCTGGCGAGCAAGGCTAAGTTAGCCCAAATAGAAGTTGAAGTGATCAGAACACCCTTTAGTGTCCACTCCGAATATTAGGTCGGCCTCTGAGGAGAGCAACTCGAATTCATCAATGAGAGATGAAGCATCCTCTGACGTCGGATCGCGCTCATGCGCATCCATCTTCATGAATCGCTCTAGGCATAACACTTATCGATGGAGCAATTGAATTTCTCCAGCCAAATGCGCCAAATGGTTACCCATTGGCGGCTCCGAGATCAAATCCATACTTGAGGAGGAGCTTTTGTATGCGGGGGCTTGCCATGAAATCGGTAAAGTCTTCCGCGACACTCAGGGACGCCTTCCGACAGGTCCATACAATGGCTTCTCCAAACTGGACTGCCGTATATGTTCCGGCCGGAGTTTCATCGATGATGCGCAGTTGCCAACTGTTGACTGCATCGACGCGATAGACGATTCCCACTTCTGCCTTTCCCGTATGAACCAGATTAACGATATCTTCGCTATGTTGTGCATGGAGAAGGTGGAAACGGCTGCTATACACGGGGTCAAGCTTTGTGAGAGCCCGGGCCGTGATCTCTCCCAAGGCAGACGTCTGAGGATCGCCGAGGGCAATGCGGGTCGCGCGATTTGTCAACACGTCGCGAAAGGACACCGGTGTCGCGAGAGAGTTCGCTGACATGACGAGCACGAGAGAAGTCCTCGCGTAAATTCGAGGTCCGCCATTGAGAGTCATTCCCTTCTTGTGCAATTTCTCGACTTCCTCTACCGCCGCGGGAAGAAACACATCGATCGCAGTGCCCTTTTCAATTTGCCGCCGAATCGTTTGCGATGGACCATACACGACACGAACCGTCGCACCGTATTCTGTCTCGAACATCGGGATAATTTCCTGGAAGGCCGCCTTCAGGCTTGGAGCCGCTCCAATAATCAGATCTCCAGCCTGAACACATTCCCCCGTCGCAACGATGCCTACAAATCCAGCTGCCGCTGCCATCGCCATGCTAAATTTACGAATGCCTGTCATTGTGCTCCTCTTGTTCAAGATCATCGGATCGTTACTAGGATTCCAAGTGACATGAACAGTAACAGCAACATCAATACCATCCAACGAATCTGCTCGAAGATCAAAGAAGACAGCCTAATCGGCTAATTTTTCACGGATTCTCATACTCTATTTGTCTGACCGAGTGCCTATGCTTGGGCAATGTTGTGAGTTTTCGCACACTGCGATCAGCACACAAATGCAAATCCTTCCACAAGAGTCACGTAGTCCTCAAACAACTTCACGCCCAGCTCATTAACCCACCGCCACGACTCCCTGAGCATGCGTTTTGCATTTCCACCGCTTCGTTTCGCGTGGAGGATATCAGCTGTCACCGCCATACCCGTCCATCCGACCGGCTGGAGACATATTGACGGACAGATACCTGCGCAAGTCCTTCTAGAATAAATTCGTAACCTGGGAATTCAAAACTTGGAAGCGATGACAGACAGGCAAATGTCTTTCGGGAGAATTCGAGCATGAACCAAATTGTTCTCATCGCCCTACGAAGGCCCTACACCTTCGTCGTCATGTGCATCCTGATCCTGTTGTTGGGCACTAAGACAGTGCTCCACATGCCGACCGACATCTTCCCGAATATCACAATCCCCGTCACCTCCGTGGTCTGGATCTATTCCGGCCTGCTGCCGCAGCAGGTGGAAGGGCGCATCACGTATTTGTTCGAACGCTTTCTGACCTCGACGGTGGAAGGCATCAAGTACATCCATAGCCACTCGTACTTCGGCAGCAGCATCACCAATATTTATCTCCAGGACGGAGTCGACGTGGGCAGGGCCGAAGCGGATATCGTGGGCATTGCGCAGAATGTCGTCAAGGCGCTGCCGCCCGATATTTCCCCGCCCATGGTCATGCGTCTCGCGCCATCCTCCATACCGGTAGCCATGCTCCAAATCAGCTCCGATACGATGACGCCCGCGGAGCTCTATAATCTCGTCTATATGCGAATCCGCCCCCTGCTCGTGACGGTACCGGGGATAGTCCTGCCCCACCCATACGGTGGCCAGGATATGCAGGTCATGGTCAATCTCGATCAGCAGAAGTTGCTTGCCCGACACCTCACTCCGGCGGACATTCACGATGTCCTCATGAAGCAATACCTCGTGCTGCCGGCCGGCGACATCAAGATCAAGCAGACCGACTGGATCGTCCTGACGAACGCGTCGCCGCTGAATATTGAGCATTTCAACGATATCCCGATCAAGCGAGAAGGCAACGCATTCATCTATTTGCGCGACGTCGCCACGGTGCAGCTCATGGGCCGGGTGCAACAGAACGCAGTGCTGGTGAAGGGCAAACAGACCGTCATCCTCGTCGCCATGAAGAGCACGGAAGCCTCGACCCTCGACGTGGTCGATGGGATTAAGAAGATGATCCCGCGCGCCGAGCAAATCTCTCCGGAAGGCGTGCAGATTAAGCTTCTCGACGACGCCTCGACCTTCGTAAAGGATTCGATCTCCGACGTCTTGCATGAAATGCTGCTGGCTGGTGCGCTGGTCGGCCTCATCGTGCTGTTGTTGCTCGGTTCATGGCGAGCCACGGTCATCGTCTGGACCTCGATCCCGCTCTCCATTATGACTGCAATCATCGGCCTGCATTGGCTCGACGAGACGATCAACGTCATGACCTTGGGCGGGTTAGCGCTGGCCGTCGGCATTCTGGTCGACGACGCGACCGTGATGATCGAGAATATCGATCGCCATCTTGAAATGGGCAAGCCGCTCGAACAGGCCATCATCGACGCCGCCAATCAGATCGTCGTCCCGACGCTCGTGGCCACCCTCTGTATTGCGATCGTCTGGCTCCCGCTCTTCGAGCTCGGCGGCGTTGCCGGCTACCTCTTCAAGCCCATGGCGGAGGCGGTCATCATCGCAATGCTCGCCTCCTTCATCCTGTCGCGCACGCTGGTGCCGACCATGGCGAAATATATGATGGGGGATCACCATGTCGCAGCCGCATGACCATAATAGTAAGGCGGCCGCGGAACCATCGCGGAACATCTTCGTCCGCTTTCAGAAGGGGTTCGAGCGCGGCTTCAACCGGTTCCGCGCGGGCTATGGTGCGCTGCTCGAACAGGTGATTGCCCGTCGCACCACCTTCGTCACAATATCATTGGCCATCGCGGTGGGCTCCCTGTCCCTCTTTTTCTTCCTGGGGCGCGATTATTTCCCCGAGATCAGGTCGGGGATCATTACAATGCATATGCGGGCGCCGCTCGGGACGCGCATCGAGGTGTCAGGACGCATTGCCACGCTTGTCTCCAACAGCATCAGTGAGTTGCTGCCCGGTGAGGTCGAAAACGTCGTCAGTAATTGCGGCCTGCCGGTCGGACCGCACAACCTCGCCTTCATTCCGACGCCGACGATCGGCTCACAGGATTGTGACCTGACCATCCTCTTGAAGAATGAAAAGTCGCCGGTGTGGGACTACCGCCGCATCCTACGCAAGGGCTTGAGAGAACGCTATCCGGGCACCGAATTCACGTTCCAGCCGTCCGATCTGACCGCAAAAATTCTTAACTTCGGCGCCCCTGCGCCGATCGATGTGCAGATCAACGGCCCGGATGTGTACCCCAACTACGAGTTCGCCCGGAAATTGCTCGGCAAGTTTCGTGAGATCCCCGGCGCCGCGGACGTGGTGATCCAGCAGACGATGCGCACGCCGACCCTCATGGTCGAAGGCAACCGGACGTTTGGTCTCGGTGTCGACAAGACTCTGAAGGACGTGGCCGACAATCTCCTCATGACGACCGCCGGGAGCCAACAGGTCGACCAGGTCTATTGGCTCGATCCCAGTACCGGCATGTCATACCTGATCAATGTCTATACCCCGCAGTCGCAGATCAACAGCGTCAATAGTCTCAAGACTATCCCCGTCGATTCATCGGACAATTCTTCGAACCGAAATGAGATGCAGCTTCTCGGTAATTTGGCCAACATTTCGGCGGAGGGAACACCGGGCGTGGTCACGCACGGGAACATCATGCCGCTCTTCAACATCTATGTCTCCGCCGAAGGGCGCGACCTCGGCGGTGTGCTGACGGACGTCGAAAAGATTACCAAGAGCATGAAGGACGAGATGCCCCGCAGCGCGGCGATCGAGATCCACGGCCAGGCCTCCCTGATGCACGACGCCTATTTCGAGCTGATTTTCGGACTTCTCGCCGCCGTCGCGCTGGTCTATCTGCTGATCGTCGTCAACTTCCAGTCCTGGCTGGATCCCTTCATCATCATTACAGCCTTGCCCGGCGCGCTGGCGGGCATTGCGTGGGCGTTGTTCCTGACCCATACGCGGCTTTCAGAGCCTGCGCTGACAGGCGCTATTATGACGATGGGTACGGCAACCGCTAATTCGATCCTCGTCGTCTCCTACGCCCGCGAACGGCTCCAAGAACACGGCGACGCGCTGCGGGCCGCGATCGAAGCCGGAACGACCCGCTTCCGTCCGGTGCTCATGACGGCTTCCGCCATGATCATCGGGATGGTCCCCATGGCAATCGGGTATTCCGCGAATGCGCCGTTGGGTCGCGCCGTCATCGGCGGCTTACTCGTCGCCACCTTGTTCACCCTATTCTTCGTGCCCTGCGTGTACACCATCTTCTATACCCGGCGAACGGCTCGCCAAAGGGTCAATGCATAATGGCTACGATCCTGCGTGGAAAGCTTGTGACCATCTCGGCGATCCTGCTGTGCGTGATGTACCTCGGCTATCGGATTTATGACACCAAAAGCGACGCCGCGCTGCTGCGCCAGCACACGCTCGAAGAGTCCGTCCCCACTGTGGCGGTCATCACTCCAAAGCCGGGGGCACAGACCGAGACGATTACGCTCCCCGGCAATGTTCAGGCTTGGTTTCAGGCGCCGATCTACGCCCAGGTCTCGGGCTACGTGAAGATGTGGTACAAGGATTACGGCGCGCTGGTCAAGAAGGGCGATGTCCTCGCCGAAATCAACGCGCCGGCGCTCGATGCCCAATATGAGCAGGCCAAAGCGGATCTGCAGTCGGAGCGCGCCAGATATGCCCTCGCCGACATCACCGCGAAGCGCTGGGTGGCGCTGCGCAAAAACCATGCGGTCTCCGAGCAGTCGATCTCGGTGCAAGAAGCCAACGCAAAAGCCGAATTGGCGAAGGTCAGGGCCTCCGAACAGAATGTCAGGAACTTCGAGGCGCTCATTCGATTTAAAACGATCGTGGCGCCCTATGACGGCGTCGTGATCGACCGCAACATCAACGTCGGTGACTATGTCAATAAGGAAGGTACGATCAGCGGTAACAGTACGGTCAGCAATCTGTTTACCGTGGCCGACGTCACTATGCTGCGCCTCTTTGTCTCCGTGCCGGAAACTTTCGGACCCTTCCTCCGTCCGGGCATGACCGCCGACGTGACGGTACCGCAATTGCCCAATCGTCATTTCACCGCCAAATTCCTGACTGTCGCCCGCGGATTCGACGTGAGCACGCGCACCGCGATCACCGTCTTCACGATCGACAACGAGGACAGAGCCCTCTGGCCGGGCTCCTATGCCAAGGTGGAGCTCACGGCGCCGGTCGATAGGCAAATCCATACGATTCCGTCCACCGCGCTGGTGTTCCAGGAGCATGGCACGCAAGTGGCCGTAGTGACCAAGGACGACAGAATTCACCTGCAACCAATTACCGTCAGTAAACTCTTCGACAACGCCGTCGAAGTGGCGGAGGGGATTTCCGCGAGCGACCGCATTGTCAATAACCCGAGCGCCGCGTTATTAGAAGGCGACAAGGTGCGCGTGGTCACGCCAGCGCCTGGGTATGACCTCATCGGAACAGAAGCGCCTGGGCCTAAGGAATCGCCAAAGTGACTGTCTCATGGAAATGATCTGCCTGCGCGTACGAACCGAACCGCAAGTACCGCGTATCTTTCGTACCGGTGCAAGGCTCTTCGGCATTGTACTGGTTGTGCTTAATGTATCGGCTTGCAGCGATTGGTTGCCGCACGTTGACCTGGCACCTACGTATGAACCGCCCCAATACGTCGTCCCCACTTCATGGCATGGGGCGAGTCCATTCGTCGAGGCAAGGCCATCGGATGGTGAACTGCGTCCGGACTGGTGGACGCTGTACAACGATCCGGTGCTGAACAAGCTCATCGATCAGGCCATGGCGGCGAATCCGGATCTGCAGGCCGCCGCGGAGCGGTTCGTCCAGGCCCGCGATGTCATGATGCAGGTCCGCTCGCAGCGGATCCCGCAGATCGGTTTGGGCGGGAAAGTCACAGACAGTCGGCACCATATCGACACGCTGGCTCGCGACCCGGACATTCCGATAACCGGCCCAGGCGGAGCCGTTGGGGGCATCGCGTCCTGGGAGCCCGATTTCTGGTCTGCGATCCGCAACGCGACGCGGGTGGAGACCTACCGCGCCGAGGAGCGCGCCTCGGACTGGGGTCTCGCCCGCCTCAGCCTGCAGGCCGAAATTGCGTCTGACTATGTCACGTTACGCGGCTTAGATGCCCAGGCGGCGATCTACAAGCAATCGATCGACCTCTACAGAGATTCGCTCGACCTCATCAGAGCCCAGTTCGCTGGCGCGATCGCGTCCGGGCTCGACGTTGCCCGCGCCGAATCCATTTTGTACGGCACCGAGACGAAATACGCGCAGATCCAAGGCCAGCGTCAAGTGACTGAGCAAGCGATCGCCATTCTCGTCAATACGGTACCGGCCAGTTTCAAGATCGAGCCAGTCGGTGACCTACGCGTGGCGAAATTCACGATTCCGCGCAGCATTCCGTCCACGCTGTTGGAGCGGCGGCCCGACATCGCCGCGATGGAACGCCGGATGGCCGAGGCCAACCGGGCCATCGGCATCGCCCGCGCGGCCTTTTTCCCCGATGTAAAGTTCTCAGCCGATGGAGGGTTCATCAACGCCGGCTTCGATGTCGCCAAGCTTGTCGGCGCATTTTGGTCCTATGGCTCCGTCGTCTCGCTACCGGTCTTCCAAGGCGGCTATCGCCGCGCGGAATTGCAACGGTCCTGGTCGACCTATCGCGAGACAGAAGACCGCTATCGTTCAACGGTGCTGAACGCGTTTCGCGAGGTCGAGAACGGATTGAGCCTGACGAACCGGCTGACTGTCGCGGCGAACCGACAGGACGCCGCCGTTGGGGCCACACTTAAAGTGCAAGATCTGACCATGGAGCTTTATCAGGGCGGACTGGCGTCCAGCCTCGAGCTGATTTACGCGCAGGTCGCCACGCTCACGGCACGCATCGAGTCTGTCCAGGTCAAGGCCGAACTGCTGAGATCCTCAGTCTCGCTCCTCCGTGCGCTTGGCGGAGGTTGGGACCGCAAGCAATTGCCGGCCGATGACCAGATCCAACCCTTCGGGACGTTCCAATATACCGATCTCAATAAACCGCCAGCTGCTGGCGGCATCGATGTCAACGCGAACAATAATTGGGTAAACAATGATCTGACCAAGCCTCCAGTTCCCTAATCGTCATTCACACAAAGGGCGGCTGGCGCTGAAGCTTTATTTGTCGCCGGTATGTCGTGTTTTCAGGAGGCAGCGGCCGGTGAGCTTTGTTAGGATGGGAGGGCGCTTTACCGAAGGGCCATCTGCTGGTTCTCACGCAGTTTTCAAATTGACCGCGAGTTCCCCAGTGACTGATAGCACATCGTAGCGAGTAACCCTTCCCTCACGCCAAAACCGAAGATCGACGACCGCCTGACCCACTCTGAGTCTCCGAAGAGTCAAGTCCGGTAACCACGGGGGAAGGACGGGATCTACGATAAGTTGTTTTTTCTGAGCATCGGCGTCAAGGCCCAGGATGGCTTGAACCAGGTGAAAGACACTGCCCGCAGCCCAGGCTTGCGGCACATTCGCGCCGAGATACTGCACAGGGAATGTTCCATTGGTCCGCCGGGTACCGGCATAGAGTTCCGGCAACCGATGGAATTGAAAGTAACTACCGGCTTCACTGATGTCGCGCGCGATCATGGCCGCTTCCTTGGCAAATCCATAACGCTTAAACCCCATCGCTATGATCCCATTGTCATGCGGCCACACGGACCCGTTTTGATAGGAGTAGGGATTGAAGGCCGGATTCTTTTCCGACAAGGTGCGAATGCCCCAGCCGCTCCACATGTCGGACTCCATTAAACGTCGCACGACCCGTTCGGCCCGATCCGGGCGGACAATACCGCTCCACAACAAGTGACCGACATTCGATGCCATGGTCTTCACCTGATGTTTGTCTCCATCCAATGCATAGGCATAACAGTTGATCTCTTCGCACCAGAACCGCTCTTCAAATCGTGCTCGAAGAGCCTCAGCCTCCTCACGTAACCGCGCGGCCCGTGTGGCGTCGCCGAAATACTCGGCCGCCTCCGCCAACCGTCTCTTCGCGTCAAACACATACCCTTGAAGCTCACACAGCGCTTTCGGCCCTTTGACGTTGGACCCATCGGGATATACGACCGCTTCGCCGGAATCTTTCCATCCCATGTTCTCGTACCCTTGGGAGGAACGTGTCTGATATTCTTGAAACCCGTCGCCATCGCGGTCACCGTACCGATCGACCCAACCGACGCATCCACTCAGCACCTTGTCAAAATCCAAGAAAAGGCGATCGTCTCCTGACCACTTCCACGCGTCGTGCAAGAGAATGAGATAGAGAATGGTCGCGTCCGCGGTTCCGTAATACGGCGTATGCGGGATGCGATGAAAGTAGGCGAGTTCCCCACCCCGCAATTCATGCGGTATTTTGCCCGGCTCGGCATCTCGATAGGTATCAATGTCGGTCGCCTGTAGTTCGGCAAGCCGTGTGAGAGTCCCGCGCGCAAAGTCCGGGTACACGATCATATTTTGCAAGCTCACGATGAGACTATCCCGGCCAAAAATACTCACGAACCACGGGACTCCGGCAGCGGGAAGGAACAACTCACCGGACTTTCCCTCATAGGGCAAACGCAGCGCCGCCATGTCTTCCACCGATTGTCGAAAGAGTCGATACCAGTCCTCATTAGACGTGGTGAGCTGCGTGGTCATCTCTTTCCACTGCCTGAGCCGCTGTTCGACATCGGACGTATCGTGCGCCGACGCACACTGGGGGGAGGCGCGGCGGACACCTTTACTCTCCACCAGATCGTACAAACAGCAGGTGTGCCAGGTACCGTTGGGTGGCAGATCGATCGTGAAGTTGATACGACCGTTCCCATACGCCGCCGTGGATGTGTTGCGGACCAACCGCACCGCCAAGGCGCGGCGAAAGTTTTGATGGATGTAACGGGTGATCAGTTGCTGCGTCTTGCTCTCCCAGCGCGTCTCGATATGGCCCCGCCTCGTCACGTGCCGGTTCTTCACTTCAAAGATATCGGCAAAATCGGAACGGATCAGCATTTCGAGCGTGAAGTGCAGAGCGTGCGGACTATAATTGTGCAGATCAATATCTTCGTGAAGCGAATCCGATAGGGCGCGTGTCACGATAAGACCGAGAATGCCCTGTGAAAGGGGGCCGTCCTCCGTCTCGACTACAGGGTTGATGAGATACGTGCGGGATGCATAATAGGCGCTTGTGCCGGCATTCAAGAGCGTCCATGGTTGACCGTTAATGTAAATCTGGTAACGGCTCAGATAGCGGGTATCTTGGCAGTACAGGCCTTGCTGGGAAGCATCAGTGACCGATCCATCCTCTTCCGAGACAAGGAAGGCGTAGCCATGATTAATCGTGACCACGGGAGGACCAACGGAGATCTCAACAGCCATTTTCTCAGTCTTTTAGATTCCGCGACATACGGTGAACTCTACTGCCCTTCAATCTCTTAACATCCGCTGCGCGACGGAAGCATGTGAAAACCTCCTCGACTATGCCACCCAGGCAATGGTTGCGAGCATGCTCGTTTCTCGAACATGCTCGCACGAACCTAGCGTCCTGATCCTGCACGAGGAACAGGATCTTCAGGCAGACCCGCAGGGGGACTGAAATCCCGTTGGCTCCCAGCCCGCGGCGTAGTCGTCAGGCCTTTATCCGCTCCCTCATACCCGGGGGCCCGGCCTGGCGGTAACGCACGCGGGCCTTCGGCCGATCCAGCCGGCGTCGTATCTTCGCCCATCCCTCCACCGGCGCTCGGTCGATTCGTCAAGCCGAGGCCGCCGGTTAAATCCTGTTTTTGTTGCCCAGATTTCTGGGCATCCTTCGTATTGGTCTGATCGGCCGCGATCCCTGGTCCTGACGTCAGGCCCAGCAGAGCAACAACCATGAAGGGCATAACATAGCGCATAGTGCCTCCTACCTTAAGAGTGAATAATATCCCCTCGGAATCCGACGGGACGTGCGCCACAGGTAATGGTGCAAGACTAACGCCATCACGATTCAGAGTTCGGCATTGAGCCGTAGATGTTGGGCTGAAAATCGGCAAGCGCATTCGCAAGGCGGATTGCATCGAAGGTTCTCTACAGATAGCCGATTTTTCAATTACGAATGGTCTTCTCGGTTGAAAGCGCAACCACCTGCGCAAAACAATTCATGGACACAAAGTGTCCGGCTGCGGAACAAGATTCCAATTGGCCGGCGCCAAGTCGTTCAAAGTCGATTCGGCAGAGGCGGCTTTCCTGTGCGGCCTGTGCGAAATCGCCTAATCCGACTCCTGACTCTGCGCGTTCTTCCGTCTGATACAAGCGACTTTAATCCCAAGATCATAATGCTCCAAGAGAGAAGCACGATGCTCGATCCCCAAGGAAGGCGAATAGAGAAATAATCGCAAAGGAGCAAAGATGGCACTGACGGTGGCGGATATGTTGGTGGAGCGGCTGATCGGCTGGGGAGTGAATACAATCTTTGGCCTCCCCGGCGATGGAATCAATGGCATTTTCGAAGCGCTTCGTACGCGTCAGGACCGAATTCGTTTCGTGCAGGTCCGACATGAGGAAGCTGCGGCATTTGCGGCCTGTGCTTACGCCAAGTTTACTCGACGTCTTGGCGTCTGCCTCGCCACGTCAGGGCCGGGCGGCCTGCATTTGATTAACGGACTCTATGATGCCAAATCAGATGGTCAGCCCGTGCTGGCCATTACGGGACACACCTTTCATGATTTAATCGGAACCCATTACCAACAAGACGTCGACCTGAATAAGGCCTTCGTCGATGTCGCGGCGTACAACGAACGCATTAATGGGCCCGCGCATGTCGTCAATGTAGTCGATGAGGCCATAAAAACGGCGATTGCGCGCCGGACCGTGGCGCACATTACGATCCCGAAAGATGTGCAGGAGTGGACGTCGGACGTGCGCTCCATGGCGAACATCCCGCAGCACAGCGCGGATGTCTACAGTGACGCGCTGCCCCTCCCTTCTCAGAGCACTCTTCAACACGCGGCCGACCTCATCAATGCCGGATCGAAAGTGGCCATTCTCGCCGGACGTGGGTGCTTAATGGCCCGCCGCGAAATCTTGCAATTAGCGGAGAAAATTGGAGCGCCGATTATCAAGCCCCTCTTGGGGAAGGCCGTCGTTCCAGACGACAGTCCTTATACGACAGGCGGCATCGGTCTACTGGGCACTGCGCCTTCGCAAGAAGCGCTTCAAGACTGTGACACTCTGATCATTGCCGGTAGCAGCTTCCCCTATTTGGAATTCTATCCCAAGCCAGGACAGGCCAAAGGCATCCAGATCGATCTTGATGCCGCCCGAATCGGCCTTCGGTATCCGGTCGAAGTCGGCCTGGTCGGACAATGCTGGGATGTTCTGCGGGCCCTGCTTCCGCTGATTCACGAAAAGAAGACTCGAGTCTTTCTCGAAAAAACTCAAAAGGACGTCCAGCAATGGAACGCGCTCATGGACGAGCGTGGCAACCGCATGGATCTGCCATTGAAGCCCCAGGTGCTCGCGCATCACCTCAATCCGCTGCTCGCGTCCGATGCCATCATCTGTTGTGATACGGGCACCATCACCACGTGGGCCGCGCGACATATTCGCATGCGAGACGAGATGCAATTTTCGGCCTCGGGCACGCTCGCCTCCATGGCGTGCGGACTTCCATACAGCTTGGGCGCCGCCATCGCCTACCCCGGCCGACAAGTCGTCTGTATCGTGGGCGACGGCGGATTCACGATGTTGATGGGCGAACTCGCCACTCTCGTGAAGTATCAGCTGCCGGTGAAAATCATTCTCTTTAAAAACAATGTCCTCGGGATGATCAAATGGGAGCAGCTCGCCATGGAAGGCAATCCTCAATTCGGCGTGCAATTACAGCCGATCGATTTTGCCTTGTACGCGACCGCGTGCGGAGCGACGGGCTATACCGTGGAAGATCCCAAGCAGGTTGGACATGTTCTTCAGCAGGCCTTTGCGCAACCGGGACCCGTCGTGGTCCAGGCAATCGTGGATCCGCTGGAGCCGCCATTACCTGGCCAGATTACACTGCACCAGGCGTTACAGTTTGGAAAAGCGCTCGCGCGAGGGCAGAAGGACCGGTGGGATATTCTCAAGACCGTCGTCGAGAATAAAATACGAGAAGTGATTTAGGCATCGCACACCGGAGCGCTCGTTCGGTTCACCAAGGAACATCCCTGAGAGGAGAACAGAATGCAGTTGACTCACATCGATCGGCGCACGAAGGAGGAGACGCCTCGAAGATCACACCAGACGAGGTCACGTGACGGATCACAGGTCGACGCAGATGCACTCGCAGAGGCGTTGCGGGCCACTCTCAGGGGAGAGGTCCGTTTCGATGCCGGCAGTCGCGCCGTATATGCAACCGATGGGTCGAATTATCGCCAGGTCCCTATCGGCGTGGTGATTCCGCGAACCATCGAAGATGTCGTGCAGACGGTTGCAGTCTGCCGTCGCTTTGGAGCTCCCGTGCTGTCGCGCGGCGGAGGCACGAGCTTGGCAGGCCAGACATGCAATGTCGCCGTCGTCATAGATTTCTCGAAGTACGTGAACCAACTCCTGGACCTTGATTCTGATCGCAGGCGGGCTCGTGTTCGACCGGGGCTCGTATTAGATGTTCTCCGGAATGCGGCGGAGCAGCACCATCTAACCTTTGCGCCAGACCCTTCGACTCACAATCATTGCACGTTGGGCGGAATGATGGGCAACAACTCGTGCGGCGTACATTCGGTCATGGGGGGCGTTACTGCGGACAATGTCGAAGAGCTTGAAATACTCACGTATGACGGTTGTCGCATGCGCGTTGGGGAGACCAGCCAGGAAGAGGTCGAACGGCTCATCTCCGGGGGTGGTCGTCAAGGAGAAATTTATCGAGGATTAAAAACACTCTCCGACACCTATGCCAAAGAGATCCGAGAACACTATCCCGACATTCCCCGACGGGTCTCCGGCTACAATCTCCCCGCGTTACTGCCCGAACACGGCTTTCATGTCGCCCGTGCGCTCATTGGGTCGGAAAGTACCTGTGTGACGATTCTTGAAGGATCGGTGCGGCTGGTTCCAAGTCCACCCGTGCGTTCGCTTCTCGTCCTTGGCTATCCCGACGTCTATTGCGCGGGCGACCATATCATGGAGGTGATGGAATCCCATCCGATCGGATTGGAAGGGATGGATGATCGACTGGTCGAGGATATGATCAAGATGCGGATTCATCCCGAGGACGTGAAACTGCTGCCGGAGGGCCGCGGCTGGCTTCTCGTCGAATTCGGCGGTGAGACGAAACAGGAAGCGGATGATCGGGCTCGGGTATTGATGGACTCGCTGAAAGGCCAATCTCAACCGCCGAGCATGAAACTTTTTGATGATCCCAGGGCCGAACACACGATTTGGGAAGTGCGCAAGTCAGGATTGGGAGCAACAGCTCACGTTCCCGGCGGGCCGGTTACGTGGGAGGGTTGGGAGGACTCGTCCGTTCCCCCGGCAAAACTGGGTCAGTACCTCCGAAAGCTGCGAGACCTGTTCGACAAGTATCACTACGGGTGCGCCCTCTACGGCCATTTTGGTCAAGGCTGCGTCCATACGCGCATCGATTTTGATTTAGAAACGCATCATGGTATCCAACAATTCCGTTCTTTTCTCTTCGAAGCGGCAGACCTGGTCATAAGTTTCGGCGGCTCTCTTTCCGGGGAACATGGCGATGGACAGTCACGCGCCGAGTTACTGCCTCGCATGTTCTCGCCCGCGCTGATGCAAGCCTTTCGGGAGTTTAAACGCATCTGGGATCCGGACGGAAAAATGAATCCGAGAAAAATCGTGGACGCCTATCGGGTCGATGAGAACCTTAGACTGGGGACGGACTATCGTCCGCCCCAGCCGGCGACGCACTTTCAGTTTCCAAGCGATGACAGTAGCTTCACAAGGGCCACGATTCGCTGCGTGGGGGTGGGCGAGTGTCGACGCGAGCATGAAGGCACGATGTGTCCAAGCTATCGAGTCACGCATGAAGAGATGCACTCTACGCGCGGGCGCGCCCGCCTCCTGTTTGAAATGCTCCGTGGCGACCCCCTGACGAAGGGATGGCTCGACGAGCATGTCAAAGCATCGCTCGATCTGTGTCTGGCGTGTAAGGGCTGTAAAGGTGACTGCCCGGTCAATGTCGATATGGCTACGTACAAAGCGGAGTTTCTCTCTCATTACTATCAGGGGCGTCTGCGCCCACGCCACGCCTATTCCATGGGCCTGATCTATTGGTGGGCGCGATTGGCCGCTGTCATGCCCGGCATGGCCAATCTGCTCACGCAGACGCCAGGAATCAGCGCGGTGATGAAATGGCTGGCCGGCATTGCGCCGCAACGCCGGATGCCGGCTTTCGCCCCGGAGACCTTCAAGGCATGGTATCACCGCCGCCCACGCCGCATGGAGGGTCGTCCCCGTGTGATTCTCTGGGCAGATACATTCAACAATCATTTTTTTCCCGTTACGGCACAGGCTGCCGTGGATGTCCTCGAAGCGGCAGGCCATCAGGTCATCGTGCCTCAGGCATCGCTCTGTTGTGGACGACCTCTGTATGACTTTGGGATGTTAACGTTGGCGAAATCCCTTTTGCGCCAGATCCTCGACACTTTGCGTCCGGAGATCGCGGCGGGTACTCCGGTGGTCGGACTCGAACCCAGTTGTACAGCTGTCTTTCGCGACGAATTGACGAACCTGTTTCCTCACGATGAGGATGCCAAGCGGCTCGCGCAACAGACGTACACACTCGCCGAATTTCTCGAAAAGCATGCGCCTCAATATCAGGTGCCTGCCCTGCATCGCAGGTCCGTCGTTCATGGCCATTGCCATCAGAAAGCGATCATGAAAATGGAGGCCGAGCGCGCGGTCTACGGGAAAATGGGGTTGCAGTGGGACCTCTTGGATTCCGGGTGCTGCGGGATGGCGGGATCGTTTGGGTTCACCGCGGAACATTATGACGTGTCCCGACGGGTGGGCGAGCTAGTGCTGATCCCTGCCGTGCAGCACGCGGCGCCCGACACGATTCTTATTGCGGATGGGTTTAGTTGTCGCGAGCAAATTGCCCAGACGACGAGCCGTCGAGCCTTACACACGGCCGAAGTCCTCAGCATGGCGCTTCGTGACGGGCCCGGCGGCCCCCGGAATGGCTTTCCAGAAGACCAGCTTGTTCGCGAGCGTGAAGCCGGGTTGGCACAGGTGCGGCGCCGTGCGGTCGCCGGCAGCCTCCTTGCCGCCGTAGGGATGATCGTCGGAATCGTGTGCTTTCGACGGGTACTCTCGATGAAGAAACAGCGGCAAGCCGAGAAGGCATTTTTCGACCACCGCCCGGCCTCTCCACGCGACGAGACCGCATGTCGGTAAAGCTCGAAGACTACGCTCTGATTGGGGATACCCAGACTGCGGCGCTCATATCTCGCACAGGGTCTCTTGATTGGTGGTGTGTCCCCCGCTTTGACTCGGGAGCGTGTTTTGCCGCCTTGTTAGGCACCCCTCAGCATGGTCGCTGGCTTCTCACGCCGAGTGGAACTGTGCGACGCGTGCAACGACGCTATCGTACAGACACTCTCGTGCTCGAAACAGAATACGAGACAGACGAGGGGAGCGTATCAGTCTTGGATTGGATGCCCGTGCGGGATCGAAATCCCCATGTGATTCGGCTTGTCGTCGGTCACTCCGGGTTGGTCCGTATGCAGTTCGAGCTGATGATGCGCTGTGACTATGGATCTATCGTGCCCTGGGTTCGCCTGATCGACGATGAGTGGGTATTGAGCGCCGGTCCCGATACGTTGCGCCTTCGGAGTGAGGTGCCGTTACGACACACCGAGGAACGGGTTATTGGAAACTTCAGCGTGTCGCCGCGCCAGCGCGTGTCATTTGTTCTTATGTGGCACTCTTCGCACGAGCCGGCCCCACTCCTTATCGACGTGGAGACGGTCCTCACAGACACGGAAGCATGGTGGCGTCAGTGGGTGGAGCGATGCATCTATGACGGACCGTGGCGCGACGCCGTCACGCGGTCCCTCATCACATTAAAAGCATTGACCTACGCCCCCTCCGGTGGAATCGTAGCGGCCGCCACAACCTCACTGCCGGAACAGATCGGCGGTGTACGGAACTGGGACTATCGATTTTGTTGGGTGCGCGATGCCACCTTTACGCTCTATGCGCTGCTCAATGCGGGGTATCGTGAGGAAGCCATCGCCTGGCGTGAATGGCTCCTGCGCGCAGTGGCTGGCCGGCCGGCCGAACTGCAAATTCTGTATGGACTGGCGGGGGAACGCCGGGTGTCCGAAGTCGATCTGCCCTGGCTGCCGGGGTATGACGGCTCCACGCCTGTGCGAGTCGGCAACGCCGCGGCACAACAGCGGCAACTGGACGTCTATGGAGAACTCATGGATGCTCTGCATCAAGCCCGTCGCACCGGCATCGAGCCCGATGAGGATGCCTGGGTGCTGCAGCGCGCGATCATGGATCATCTGGAAGGTATCTGGGATCATCCAGATCAAGGCATTTGGGAAGTGCGGGGAGCTCGACGGCACTTTACCCATTCAAAAGTGATGGCATGGGTCGCGATGGATCGCGCTATAAAGGCAGTCGAACGGCTTAAGCTCGAAGGGCCGCTTGCGCGATGGCAACACCTTCGCGAGACCATTCATGCCCAGGTCTGCCGGGATGGATACAACGCCGACCGACATTCCTTCGTCCAGTATTATGGGGGCACGTCTCTCGATGCGAGCCTGCTGATGATTCCCATGGTTGGATTTCTACCACCTTCTGACCCTCGCGTCCGCGGCACCGTGCAGGCGATTGAAACTGACCTCATGGACGACGGCTTCGTACGCCGGTATCTCCCCTCAACAGAGCTCGACGGTCTTCCTCTCGGGGAAGGTGTGTTCTTGCCCTGCACGGCTTGGTTGGCGGACACCTGGTGTCTCATGGGGGATCGTGTCAAAGCGCGTGCCCTCTTCGAACGTTTGCTGAGCGTACGTAACGACGTGGGCCTGCTGGCCGAAGAATATGACCCGCGCGCACAGCGGCTCCTGGGCAATTTCCCGCAGGCCTTCTCGCACGTCGGGCTTGTCAACACAGCCTACAATTTATCCGGCGCGGGAGGCTCGGCGGAAGATCGTTTGCACAGCTAGCGGCGCATAGTGCCAAGAAGAAAGACGCTCGGCTCAACTGATTCGCTATTGAGGAGGTCCGTATATTCTCATACCCCTTACACAATGGGCTCGGACAGAGCTTCCGCACTGTACTATGATGGGCCCCCGTCACAGCCTTAGCGTCAGTGGAGATTGTGTCCCTCCACGACTCTCAGTCCGTCTTGCTGACGGAGGCCGTCGTAGAACACGAAACACCCATTAAATAACTCACTAAAGCGAATCTTCCAGGCGAACGCCTCATGGACCGCCGAGTCACGGCCATTCGGTCCGACTTGTCTGCACATTGGTGAAGGGCGGACTAGTAAGCGACGCCAAATCATACACGCGGTCGAAATGCTCCCCGATGGTCTCCGTTGAAGAGCAGATACTCCGGGGCCGTCTGGAGTAAGGCCCGCCGATCCAAGGACTGGAGGCCATATTCCCCAAACGGCTCTCGAGTCCCGTTTTAAATTCCTTGTACACCACACACAATTTGCCCTGCTTCACTTTGGTCGACAACGCATCCAGGGGACGTGGCGCTGGTTCACCGACTACCTTCCCGGCGATATCATAGACACTGCCATGACAGGGACACCTGAAGTGATGGTCCGCATCGTCCCAGCGATAGCCGCACCTTATGGGTGGTCCGTCATCAGCGGCGCCACATCGCCCACCTGCATCCAGGGACGTTTTTGACGCTGCAGAGCGGGCAAGATCACATACCCAACAATGGGCTCCGTTAATCCCACATCCATCAGGGTGCTGAGATTCGGGTGGATCAGACCCCTCACGTCCGGGCGACTTCGCTGCCATAAACTCCTCCAGTCAATCATCCCCTCATCAAGAAACTAACAGCGTAATTCCGGTGCCGACAATTTAGAAGATCCAGCGGACGGATTATGAACCGAGCTTTGGGTCACATTGAAACTTTGCAAGGCTCACCCCTAGTGAATAAACTCCGTCAAGACGGTTTTTGGAAAACCATTCGGTCATGGTTTTGGCAATTACGATCCGTGCGTACCGTGCGAAATCGCTTACCCCCGCTACTGACTTCTTTTCTTCTTTGAGCCTGATACACATCAATCACGAACTAGCTGACCATGGTGATTATTGGAAGAGCCCCATAGAGACCCATGCGGGAAGGAACGTGATGATTGCAATAGGACGGACACGGTGGGCCATCGCCGAGGGTTACATTCCGGCGTACAGTCACGGGGCTCAGCCGCAGTTGACCAGTCATGAAACTGCATGCCTCCTCAATGCCTCGGACGCCGATGCGCATATCTCTATCACCATCTATTACTCGGATCGTGAACCGGGGGGGCCGTATCGTGTGACCGTACCCGCCCGACGAACGCAGCACCTTCGCTTTAACGATTTAACAGATCCCGAGCCGATTCCTCGCGGTACGGATTATGCGAGTGTGATCGAATCGGATGTGCCGATCGTCGTGCAACATACTCGATTGGATTCACGTCAGGCGGACATGGCACTGCTCAGCACGCTCGCGTTTTCTGATTAAGCGAACGGAATGGATGGGTGATGGCCACGCATCGCAGGCGTCTCGGAAAACGTCGATTAAGTCAGGAGCAGTCAGGAGCACACGGTCGCGTGCAGCCTATGCAGCCTATAAAGTTCGTGAGCACCCTGAACCATGATGTACGGCAAATCCATCGCGGGATGACTCGGCGGATCAATCGCATCGATACACCCATTGAACACGCTACGGTGTCGGCGTATCTGATTCCCACCGATGCCCCTGAATCGGACGGCACGTTGGAATGGCAACATACGACGCTCGTGGTCGTAGAAGCCACCGCAGGCGGGCAAAAGGGAATGGGGTACGGATATGCCGATCTGGGAACCGCGCATCTGATTAAGTCCATGTTGATCGATGTAGTTACTGGCCACGATGCGATGGCAGTGCCCGACTGCTGGATCGCCATGGTTCAGGCCATTCGAAATATGGGCAGACCCGGCATTGCTTCCATGGCTATTTCAGTCGTCGATATGGCGCTCTGGGATTTAAAGGCACGACTTCTGAATCTGCCACTCGTCACCTTGCTCGGCGCTGTCCGCGACGCAGTGGTGGTGTATGGGAGCGGAGGATTCACTTCCTATTCTCTCGATCAACTCACACAGCAATTGCACCAATGGGTGCAGGAGGGCATCCCTCGCGTCAAGATGAAGATCGGCCGCTGTCCAGATGATGATGTCAATCGCGTTACAGTCGTACGGCAAGCGATCGGAGACAACGCGGAAATTTTTGTCGATGCGAACGGCGCCTATAGCCGCAAGCAGGCGCTCACCCTCGCTGAGGCCTTTGCCGATCTTGGCGTGACCTGGTTCGAAGAACCTGTCTCATCAGATGATCTGGAAGGATTGCGACTGCTGCGCGATCGTGTTCCGGTCCCCATCGATATCACGGCCGGGGAATATGGCTATGATCTGTTTTATTTTCGACGAATGCTGGAGAGCGAGGCTGTCGATATCCTCCAGGCAGACGCGACACGTTGTGGCGGGATCACAGGCTTCCTAAAAGTTGGAGCTCTGTGCGAGGCACGACCGATCCCGCTGTCGTCCCATTGTGCGCCTTCCGTGCATGCCCATCTCGGGTGTGCCGTGACGCCCATTCGCCACATCGAATACTTTCATGATCATGTTCGCATTGAACATCTGCTGTTCAAGGGCGTGCTGACGCCGGTCCACGGTCTATTACGCCCTGACTTATCACGACCGGGACTAGGACTCGAATTCAAACGTAAAGACGCCGAGCGATATGAGGTGTAGCGAAGGCCCGATTGTTGGATGAGGTCACCTCAAAATTGACAGCCGTGAATTCACGATTGAGGAGGCATGATGGACCGCAAATGCTTTGCGTGGTGGTTCATGATGGGAGCAGGCATCACGTTGGCCCTTGTGCTGGTGCATCATGGTGTCGCCGAGGCGGTGCAACACGCGCTTCGGCTATGGCCGTTTCCAGATCTAGCCGTCCTACTCTTGGCGTTGGGCGGCGGTTTACTTGCGGGGTGCCTGGCACTGGTCGCTGATCGGCTCTCTGGTGGGTCTGGAGGGTTCTCGGCATCTCACGGCCATTGATGCCCCGTATCGATGGGCTGGCTATAGCATTCGTGTGAACGCCTGCGGGATTGATGAGGGGCACGCAATGACAGATGCGAACGGACGCCGTGTCATACCACATGTGGTGGTCGTCACTGGAGCCTCAGCCGGCGTTGGGAGGGCCACCGTCCGTGAGTTTGCGAAACAAGGGGCGTGGCTCGGCCTCATAGCCCGCGGCCATGATGGCCTTGAAGCGGCACGCGGTGAGGTAGAAGCCATGGGTGGTCGCGCCGTTATCGTGCCGACCGACGTCGCCGATCCAGATCAGGTCGAAGCCGCAGCCGCGCGAATCGAAGCAGAACTCGGCCCCATCGATATCTGGGTCAACAACGCGATGGTCTCGGTGCTGTCACCTGTGAAAGCGATGACTCCCGCTGAATATCAACGGGTGACCGACGTCACCTACCTGGGTTACGTCTACGGAACGCTGTCTGCGTTGAAACGAATGTTGCCCAGGGATCGCGGTGTGATTATTCAAGTAGGCTCGGCGCTCGCGTATCGGTCTATTCCACTGCAGTCTGCGTACTGTGGGGCGAAGCATGCGGTGGAAGGATTTACGGAATCTCTACGGTCCGAGCTCATTCATGATGGGAGTCGCGTGCATGTGACCATGGTGCAGTTGCCTGCGGTGAATACGCCGCAGTTCTCGTGGATCAAAACGCGCATGCCCCGGCAGCCTCAACCTGTGCCCCCTATTTACCAGCCAGAGGTGATCGCAAAAGCCATTGTCTGGGCCTCCCGCCATCGGCGGAGAGAGCTATGGGTGGGCTGGCCGACAGTGAAAGCGATTGTTGGAGAACAATTCATTCCCGGCTTGCTGGATCATTACCTCGCATGGATCGGCTATTCCTCTCAGCAGACCAATGAGCCGGTTCCCTCCAATCGTCGCAATAATCTCTTGCACCCTGTTCCAGGTGATCATGGCGCGCATGGCCGGTTCGATAGTCGTGCCCGCACGTGGAGTCTTCAATTGGACATGACGATGCGGAGAAAGTGGCTCGCCGTTGTCGGGCTTGCTGCCGCCGCCGTCTTATGGCCACGAGCCGTGAGATCCGATGCCCGTGCCCTTGTGCGACGACAGCGCGCGGGGCAGTTGGGGAAGCTCTGACGAGTAGCGTGCAAATCTTCTGGACGCTGAGAAGCCGAAGAGCGTGATGAAACGGAATGGGTAAAGAGCGTTGGACAGCCCTCTTTCTGATCATGTTTACTGCGACATTGGCTACGGCTGCCGGCCTCTTATACTCGACCGGTAGTGCTGATCTGACGACCCAGGATCGGCAACCCATCGCCTTCAGTCATCAGGTGCACGCCGGGGAATTGAACATCTCCTGTCTGTATTGCCATCGATATGCCTCGACCTCGCCCACCGCTGCCGTGCCCACAGTCTCATTATGCATGAGCTGCCATCGTTCCATGAACACCGCTCATCCGGAAGTGCAGAAGCTCGTGCGATATTGGCAACGAAAAGAACCGATTCCATGGGTGCGCCTGCAGCGCCTGCCGGATTTCGTCTACTTCACGCACGAGATGCACGTCAAGGGACGGATGCAGTGCGCTGACTGTCACGGCCGCGTCGAGCAGATGCACGGAACGCCGAGAGCGCCCACCTATGAAATGGGATGGTGCTTAACCTGCCATCGGCAGCGGGAAGCCTCGGATGATTGTTGGACATGCCACAAATAGAAGAACCACACCGCTGTTCATTGATGCTGAGCTGAAGCACTGAAGAATGGATCTTAAGCGACGAGATTTTTTTAAGCTGATCGGCGTGACGACCGTAGGGTCAGCATTGCCCGGATGTGAACGCGAGGCGCATAACCTTGTGCCCTATCTACTGCCGGATGAGGAAATTATTCCCGGCATCGCCAACTGGTACGCGTCGTATTGTCGCGAATGCCCGGCCGGGTGCGGGATTCTCGTGCGGGTGATGGAAGGTCGAGCGAAGAAAATCGAAGGGAATCCCAGCCATCCCCTCAATCAAGGCAAGCTGTGCGCCCGTGGCCATGCCGCCCTTCAAGACCTGTACAATCCGGACCGACTCCGTGGTCCGATGCGGCGGGAAGGACCACGCGGCGAGGGAACTTTCCGGCCAATCGGTTGGGAGGAAGCCTTTTCTCTATGGGTCAGCCAACTAAAAGCCCACCAGAATCGCACGGCGATGATCAGTCGTCCCGTCCGCGGCACGCTCGCCGAAATCTTCTCTCGTTTCATGAAAGCCCAGGGCGGTCCACTCGTTTTGTACGATGCCGGCGCAGCGGTCAATGAGCACACGGCGAACCGTGCCAACTTTGGGATCGATCAGTGGCCACATTACGATCTTGCCAACAGCACTTTTCTTCTCTCCTTCGGCACGCCATTTCTCGATGACTGGCTCTCGCCGGTGTCGTTCGGAGCTGCATTCGGACGTATGCGCCAAGGACGGGCAGGCATGCGCGGACGATTCGTGCAGATCGAACCTCGCTTGTCCTTGACAGCCGCAAGCGCCGACCGATGGATTCCCATCCGGCCGGGCAGTGAGGGATTGCTGGCTCTGGGCATCGGCCAACTAATCCTGGCGCACGGGCGAAGCCAAGTGGAACCGAGCGACCGCCGCAAGTTCGAGACAGTCTATCGATCGCATCCTATGGATCACATTGTTCAGCAAACCGGAATCACACAGGATGAGATAGAACGTCTGGCCGAGGAGTTCGCCACTGCCTCTACCCCCTTGGCGCTCGGGGGCGGGCCAGCCTCGTCGTATACGAACTCGACCATAACCATGCAGTTGATTAACGGGCTGAATGTCTTAGTGGGAAACATCGGCCGACCAGGAGGCGTACAGATTTATGACGGCGTCCAATTTCCCGGCAATGATGCGACTGTTCAGCCGGCGTCGGAACAGACGCTGCTTGAGATCGCGCAGGCATTTGACCAGGGGCGCTATTCCCTGCTCCAACTCTATCAGGCCAATCCTCTCTACAGTCTTCCGCCGTCCACCGGCATGGCTCGGCTCTTTATGCAGGCTCCTTTCATCGTGAGCTTCAGTTCGTATCTGGACGAATCGACGGCAATGTCGGATCTGATTTTACCCGATCATGCTCCGCTTGAATCGTGGGGAGATCATCCTCAAAACGGTCTATCAGGTAATCTGACCGTCGGCCTTGGTCAGCCTGTCGTCGAGCCGCTCTATGACACGCGGTCTGTGGGCGATCTATTTTTACAGGCTTCCCACCATCTTTTGGATATGCGACAAGACCACCATCCCCTCCCTGCTCATCCCTTCAAGGACAGACTACAGGCAAACTGGCAATCCTTTCTCGCGGATCAGACAAGCGAGAGTGGTGACACGTTCGACTTGGCTTGGACTTGCCGACTCCAAGAAGGAGGATGGTGGACGGAACGAGCCAACGTTCAATCGAAAATCTCATCTCACGCTCCGTCCGACTATGAGCCTGCTGCATTTGCCGGTGATGACAAGGAGTATCCCTTCTACTTATCGTTGTTTCCTGCAATGGGGGTGGGACGAGGCGAGGGATCGAACCGGCCTTGGCTTCAAGAACTACCTGATACGCTGACCTCCGCGGTCTGGGGCAGTTGGGTCGAGATCAATCCAAAGACGGCCCGAGATCATAATCTGCGATCGGGCGAACTTCTCCGTATCACGTCGCCGCACGGCCGCATTGAAGTCCCCGTCGTATTCTTTCCCGGCATCCGTCCCGACACCATCGCTTTGCCGATGGGACAAGGACATTGGGCATACGGTCGCTATGCGACGGGTCGCGGCGTCAATCCGATGTCCATTCTAGCCCCTTTATTTGATACTCGGTCCGGAGCGTTGGCGACCGGAGCGACCCGAGTCCGCATTGAAGGAACCGGCCAACTCGGCAAACTGGCCTTACTTGAGCAGCGTCATGAGGATAAGGGGCACGAGCTGATTACGATCGGCCGCCGACAACCGACGTAAATTGAGGCCAATCGCGCAGGAGGTCTCGCGTGGACAACAGAACGCACAAAGAAGAGATTCAGGGCACGGCGCAAAACAAAACGGGATCACCGAAGCCCTATAAATGGGAACTGGTGATCGACCTGGATCGATGCACGGGCTGTGAAGCGTGCGTGGTCGCCTGTCATGCGGAAAACAATGTCCGCATCTCCGGTGAAGAAGAAGCGGCGCAAGGACGAGCCATTAATTGGATTCGGATCGAGCGGTCTTGGGAAGGTGAGTACCCTGACATCAAGGCCACATTTATGCCGGTTCTCTGCCAACACTGCAACAATGCGCCATGTGAACCCGTCTGCCCGGTCTATGCCTCCTACCACACGCCGGACGGCTTGAACGCTCAGGTCTACAATCGCTGCATCGGCGTCCGGTATTGCGGCAACAATTGTCCCTACGTCGCGCGACAGTTCAATTGGTTCGATCCGCAATGGGATGCGCCATTAGCCGAGCAGTTGAACCCCGATGTCACGGTTCGGATGAACGGCATCATGGAAAAATGCACTTTTTGCGTCCAGCGTATACGAAAGGGAAAGGAGACCGCGCATCAGGAAGGTCGTCGTGTCCGAGACGGCGAAGTCACGCCGGCCTGTGTTCAGTCCTGTCCGAGTTCGGCGCTGGTCTTCGGCGATCGGAATGATCCGACGAGTCGTGTGGCAAAAATGGTGAAAAACGATCGACGCTTTCATCTGTTGGAAGATCTGGGGACAGAACCCGCGATCACCTATCTAAAACGACTGACCTAATGGAAACGTCGCGTACCGGGTGGGATCAGATCCCACAAATCAACCGTGATCTGTTAGCGCCACTGCAGGCGACGACCTGGTGGTATGTCATCTTGGTGATAGGACTCGGCGCTGGCGTGGCCGCGGGGGCCGGGGCATGGGTGTACCAAATAGAGACGGGCATCGGACAGACGAATCTTCACAAACCCATTTTCTGGGCTTCGTATATTGCCTCGTTCGTTTATTGGATCGGCGTCAGCCACTCCGGAACGTTTATCTCCGGCGTCCTGCGGCTGTCGAAGGCGGAATGGCGGAGACCGATTACGCGCATTGCGGAGCTGATGACTTTCATCTCCGTCCTGATCGCAACCCTGTGCGTTTTTTTTCATCTCGGCCGTGTCTGGCGGTGGTATTACCTCATTCCCTATCCCAATCAGCGAACCATTTGGCCGGACTTTCGCTCGCCCTTGATGTGGGATGCCACCGCCGTCTTCACCTATGCGACGGCGAGTACCATCTTTCTATACTTGCCCTTGATTCCTGATTTTGCGCTTGTCCGCGATCGCGTGAGCGACTGGCGAAAGCCGATCTATTCAATCCTCGCACTCGGATGGCGAGGAAGCCAGACGCAATGGCGAGCACTGAAATGGGCGCAACGTATCATTACGCCGCTGATCGTGATGGTCATGGTCTCCGTTCATTCGATCGTGGGCTGGGATTTCGGCATGGCCCTAGTCCCCGGTTGGCACACGTCCATCATCGCTCCCTACTTTGTCGTGGGCGCGGTTCACTCCGGTCTCGGAATGGTCGTCATCGCCATGTATGTGCTACGCCGGACCTATCATCTCGAAAATTATATTCGCCTTGAGCATTTCGACAAGATGGGGAAACTGCTCGTCGTGACGACCCTGACGCTTGCGTATCTCTATTTTGCCGATCTCCTGACAACGTGGTATGGAAAAATCCCCGCCGAAAACCATGTGATGTATTCCATGCTGAGCGGACCATTTGCCCCGGCCTGGTGGACCATGATCACGATGGTCTATGTGTTGCCGTTATTCACGCTGACGCTCCCCGCCTTTCGTCGCTGGCCCGTCGGCGTCATGATCGTCGGCATGCTGATCAATATCGGCATGTATGTCGAGCGCATGCTGATACTCATTCCTCCGCTCGTGCATCCGCGGCTTCCGTACGAGTGGAGCAGCTATTTCCCGTCGTGGATTGAAATCACGATTTTGATTGGAGCGTTATCGTTGGCGCTCTTGCTCTATGTACTGGCCGTCAAGTTTGTGCCGATTATTTCGATCTGGGAAGAGAAGGAAGGACGACTGCATGGAGGAGAGAGAGGATAAACCCATCCTGCTCTATGGTCTCTTTGACGCTCAGGTCAAATTGACATCGCTGATCGATCAAGTGAGGCGGGAAGGCGTACACGATGACGCGATTGAGGTCATTTCGCCGGTGCCGCTGTCGGACATGATGGTGGTCAAGCCCGTCACGATCCCACTCTACGCCTTCACGATCATCGCGGGCCTCTTCGGGATCGGAGTCGGCATTTTTTTCGCCGGCGGCACGGCCGCGCTGTACCCGATTCGTACCGGCGGAAAAGCAATTGTTGCACCGCCGGTAGTCGGCATCATCTCCTACGAGACCATGATGCTGTTGGCCATTATCACGACGTTTGTCGCGATGGTCGTTAAAATCGTCTTCCTCTATCGCTCTGGTGCGCAGCATGACCCTGCCATCGATGAAGGTGCCATCGGCATCTCGGTGCGGCTCTTCCCTCATGACGTCAGACGATCCGTGCTACGGGATATTCTGCGGCAAGCTGGGGCCAAGGAGATTCACGAGCGATGAGTCTCATGCATCGGCAACGTTGGTTCAAATCTGTGGGAATTGTCATCTTCCTGACGGCATTCGGCAGTGCGTGCTCAAAAGACATGCAGGAGCAACCGTCCTTTGCGCCGCAAGAAGCCCCTCGGAAACATTCCCCCACCGGAAGTGTGCCTCGCGAGAGCCGGGCGGTTGAACTGTCTAAACTGAAGACATCAGAGGAGATCATTGAACTGGGGGCGTCGTTGTTCGCCATCAATTGCGCGCACTGTCATGGACGAACGGGTAACGGCGACGGATCTGTCGCCGATTACTTAAAGGAACGGCCGGCGAATCTACATGGCGAGGCCCAGAAGAAAGCGCCTAGCGAGGTGTATGAAATTGTCACCATCGGAAGGGACGCGATGCCCTCTTTTCAAGGTGAGCTGTCGACCCATGAACGATGGGCGGTGGCCTACTTCGTCAAATCGTTTTCGCCAGAGCCGACCCCCTGACACCTATGCCGGAATTCACCTCCTTGTCCCAGATTCAAGTTCCCGTCCTAGGCAACAGCCTAGCGATAGGGATAGTGAGTCTTCTGCATATTGCGTTTGCCGGTCTCGCCGTGGGTCTCATGCTCTTGGCTCCGCTCATGGAGGCATTCGGCCGCTCCAATTCTCTGTACCTAGAGACTGCGCATTCCATGACGCGATTTACTCTGGTGACCTACACAACCAGCACCGTACTCGCGGTGATCATGGCGGAACTCTTCATTGGTCTCTTTCCACAGACAAATACATGGCTGTTCAACCAATTCCGCGCTCCGATCCTTGTCGCCATTGCCGCCTTCCTGCTCCAATTATTTCTCCTGTACCCGTACTACCACTATTGGGAGCCGATACGCGCCAAGAGTCCGGGGGCGCATCTGATGATGGGCGCATTAGCCGCCGCTCTCATGCTGGTATGGGTGTCGGTGTTGGATGGTATCGGGTCGTATATGCTCACTCCGATTACCGAACCAGGTTATTGGAGTCGGCTCCTTAATCCGACGTGGGCTCCGCTCGTCATCCATCGCTTAGGCGGCGATTTCGTCTTATCGGGGTATGCGGTGGCTGGTTATGGCGCCTGGCGATTGGGCAGCCAATCAGAGGATGCGGACAAACTCTACTATCGAGGCTTGCTGCAAATCGGGGTTGTCGTCGGCCTGGGTGGTCTCCTACTTCAACCCTTCACGGGCCTTCTCTATGCGCTTTCAATCGAACGCTCAGCGCCCAGCGCCTATGCGCAACTGATCAAGGGTTCCTACCAGCCATTGGTCTATGTGCAATTTTGCTTGGTCGCACTCCTGTTCGTCGGAACCCATGCCGTCCTTCGATCGGCGCGCACGACCCCGGCCAGTCTTGTCTGGACCCAAGCAGCGCTGTGGACGAGCGCCGCTCTCATGATCGCCTCAGTGGGCTATCCGGATATCCGGCGTCTCTTCACATTCCTTCTTATTGCCCTCACCGGATACGTGGCCTATCAATGGCGCAACCTGTTTGTTCCGAATGTTCCTCATCGATGGGACCGGCCACTGGTGCGAGGTATCTCCATCGCTCTGGCTGTGACCGGGCTTCTCACATACTGGACCATGGGAACGATTCGCGAAACAGCGCGACATCCCGACACCGTTCGGGGAATCTTGTCTCTCACCGACGGGCGAGACACGCATTCGTCATTTTCTGAAGGTAGGCGCTAATGGGACTCGATCCACTGCAGATCCCCATGCTTGACGGCCGCATCGCCATTGCGTTGGCGGCCCTCTCCCACAGTCTCTTTGCCACCTTTATCGTCGGTTCCAGTTTGATCGGCGCAGGGATCGCCACCGCCGCTTACAGAACCGGACGTGCTTCCTACGAACGGCTGGCGCACATGATTGCGTTCACGCTTGTGCTGACCACCGGTACCATTTCCTTCCTGGGCGTCACGTTCGTGTTTTGTCTGAATATTTTCTGGCCGCGTTTTTGGCACACGATATTTCACGTGATGTTTTGGCCATTCCTCATAGAAGCCATGTTGTTTCTCGGCGAAGCCGTCTTTGCATATGCGTGGTACTATCTGTGGTCCTGGACGTCGGGGCCGGGTTGGCAGCGGCGCCTGCACTTAAGTTTCGTGTGGATAGCGGCCGGTTGCGCTGCGACCGCGATGTTCATAATCGACATCACCGCTTCTTACATGTTGACTCCTGACCCGGTGAACGCCGCATGGAGGAATATTTTCAATCCAACCATGATCGATCTGGATGTGCATCGCTGGTTTGGAAATCTCACGTGGGCGGGATTCGCATTAGCCGGACTATCCGCCATCGGTCTTATACGCGCGCGCACCGTATCCGACGAGGAGCATTACCGATGGGCCGGGCGGGTGTGTTTCAGCATCGGCTTTGCGGCCTTACTAGTCATGCCCATCATTGGATACCAATATTTGCTGCATGTTCGCTATGGCCAACCCCAGTCGTTTGAGACGCTCATGCTTGGGGAACGCTCCTGGTTGTTCGATCTCGTCGCACTGTTGTACGGACTCCTTATCCTTTTGGGGTCGTACTATATCTATCGGGTCGTCCGATCGAACAGCCTACGGCCGGCGTCGTTCGATCTCTTCATCTCAATCTCGTTACTGATCCTGGTGGTCGCCGCCCTGGTTTTTGCGCAACCATACCATCTGCAGCACATTCCCTTCGTTTCCTATTTGACCGATCGACAAATTAATCCGCTTGGGAAAATGCAGCCGAACAAATATTTCGCGATGGCCTTTCTGGTCTTTTTTGGGGTCGCCAATGCCATCTACTTCCTTCGCGTCTTGAGGCACAACGATTTCACGCTTGCCCAGAAGGACCGATCCAACCCCTCGATCCTCATTGCGCTCGCTCTTTGTTCCGCGCTGATCATCGTAGTGATGGGATGGACTCGCGAGACCGCCCGGGCCGCCAACGGCTATCTCATCTATGGACATTTTGCCTTGCAAGATGAGCACGCGACATACGACGCACCCAAATCCGGCCGAGCACGAGAAGACTGAAAGCAGCTCATCGCGATGGCTTTCTGCAGGCGGGATAGTCATCGTGTCTGTGATGAAGTTCTCTGCAACTCCGCATCTCGGTCGTGCTTTACTTCTGACCCTTACGAACTTCGGGTATCGAGACAGAATCAGGTGAGTTGTTCACTGACTGCGGGCTCCGTGTGAAATTGATAGGCCTGCGATGGGTCGCTCCGATGAGATCGTTTCGGGTGAAGATTACCCTATGAGATTTAGCTTTTCACCTTAGCCCATCTTGCACTGCGGCATGGATCACAGACCGTGAAGCCGAAGTGACCAATGGAGCCTTATCACCTCAGGTGAACTAACGAACGCGCAACTATCCTTTCACGCTTTGACAAGCGTGGCCAGGAAAAAGAAGAGGACAAAGTAAAAGACGATCCGAAAGGTCCCCATGTAAGGAGTATCGAACAGTCCAAATCCATACAATGCGGTGACAAGGATGGCAATGGCTAGAATCACGCTGATGATGACCATGATTTCTCTGCTTTGCATTCTATTTCATCCTGTACCTTGGCAAGTCGGTATTAGTGGACTTTACATTCTCCTGTCCTCCTTGATGCAGATCCCCTGGGTGCCGACAGTCGTGCGGCTTCTCCTCGCCCATACGGGTTGAAGAAGCTAGGGATTTAAAATAGCGGACAGCTAAAGAGACAGCTTACGATGGATACATATTACCGTGAGGAAGTAGGCAGGCTCATTTCTGGTGGAACAAACCTTATTGAGCCTGACCGATTGCTATGTACTTCACATCACGTACCCAGATCCCGGACCTACGGTCTGGGGTCGAGTTCGATCAAGCCCTTTCTGATGGCCAGGATGGCCGCTTGCGTGCGGTCGTACACCTGCAGTTTATGAAAGATGTTGCGAACGTGGTTTTTGACGGTCTTCTCGCTGAGGTCGAGATTATTGGCAATTTCTTTATTGGTCTTGCCGTCCGCGACGAGACGCAGCACGGTAATTTCTCGTTCGGTCAGATCGTGTTCCACCCATCCTGCCTTTTTCCCTTTTTTCTGCGCCAGCAAAGAAAACTCAGCGAGGATTTTGCTGGCCACCGCGGGATGGATGAGCGATTCCCCGCGATACACCGACTGAATCGCCTTCACGATTTGATCCGAATCGGAATCCTTGAGCAAATATCCCGTGGCGCCGCCTCGAACCAGATCGAAAATGTATTGTTGTTCCTCATACATGGTGAGCGCAATAATCCCGATGTGCGGAAATTCTCGTTTGATAATCCGAGTGGCTTCGACGCCGGTCATCTTCGGCATGCTGACGTCCATGAGAATGACATCGGGAAGAAGCGACCGGGCTTTTTCGACCGCCTCCTGACCGTCTTGCGCTTCGCCGAGCACGTCGACGTTGTCCTTGGTCTTTAAAATCGCCGAGAGCCCTTCTCGGACGACTCGGTGATCGTCGACAATCAACACCTTAATTCGTTCCATTACGAGCGGCCTCCTTCTTGAGCGGGACGTGCATCACGATGCGGGTGCCCCGTCCTTTATACGATTCGATCTTGGCCTGTCCTCCGACCAGCCGCGCGCGTTCCACGATCCCGCGCAGACCGAAATGATCCCACTTCTCCGGGTTGCGCGACACGGCCTCGACATCGAACCCGATTCCATTATCCTGCACGGTCGCCATGAGTGTATGCCGGCCAATTTCAATGTGCACACTGACGGCGTCGGCTTTCGCATGCTTCTCCACGTTGCTCAACGCTTCTTGTAAAATCCGGAACAAAAAGACTTTCGTCTTCGGCGGCATCGTCTTCTCATCCCCGGTCACGGAAAATTCGGTTTTGATGTGGGATTGCGTTTCGTACGATTTGAGATAGTTCGTCAACGCCGGAATGAGCTCCAGCTGATCGTAGTGCACCGGGCGAAGGTTGAAGATGACCTGCCGCGCTTCCTGAATGGCCAACTTTAATTCCGCGCGCGTTTGACGCAGAGTCGTCTGCGAGGCTTTCGGATCTTTTAGGATAAGCTGTTCACAGAGATCGAGTTTAAAATTGACTCCGGCCAGACTCTGCACCAATCCGTCGTGAATTTCGCAGGCGATCCGGGTCCGCTCTTCCGTCACCGCACCGCCGGCCTCCTTGACATAGAGCCGGTACAGCGCCTGATATCTCGTGAGAGTTTTTTCGATTTCTCCCGTCGCGCGAATGCGGGCTTCGATCAATTGCCACATGAATTTCGCGCTCGCCCCTCCGATGATCGTGACGCCCATGCGGTGAAAATCTTCGAGGGCCTGCTCGACGCGAGCGCTCCCCGACACATCGATGATCAAGTCCACATTTTCGAGGGCAAGCAGATCGCGATAGTCTGGGATGATGGGGATGTTGAGACGTTTCGCGAGTTTGATGCCCGCGGCTTTTGGATTGATCTCAGCAATCCCGACGATTTGCACGAGCGGGTCCTGGGCGAAAATTTCCATCAAGGCCGTCCCGCCGTGGCCTGCTCCGATGATAGCCACCATTGTCGCCCTGCCGCTGCGTTTTTTGGCGATCGCCGGTTTGGGTTTACGAATTCGAGCCGTCGGCATTCCAGCACCGTCCTTCATCAGAAGACATAGCAGATTACCATAGGGACAATGACGGGGACTAGGAAGATCGGTGGACGAAGGGGAAAGGAGAGTCTATTTTTCTCGGCGCTCGCGCGCCAAGACTTTCAATTCATCCATGAATTGGTCGATGTCTTTAAACTCGCGGTAGACCGAGGCAAACCGGACGTAGGCGACCTGATCGAGATTGTGCAATTCTTTCATCACTTCCTCACCGACCGCGTTGCTGGACAATTCGGTCTCGCCCATCTCCTGAATGCGCTTTTCTATTCGATCGGTGACGGCTTCGATCGTCGACACGCTGATCGGCCGCTTCTCGCAGGCCTTGGTGATGCCCGATAAAATTTTCTGATGATCGAACGGCTCCCGCCGCCCGTCTTTCTTGACGACCATTGGGAGGCTTTCTTCCACGCGCTCGTAGGTGGTGTATCGGCGCTTGCAGGAGAGGCATTCGCGGCGGCGGCGAATCACCTGGCCTTCTTTGGCCATGCGTGAATCGACAACTTTATCTTCCAAGTCATCGCAGAAGGGACATTTCACCGGAGTCCCTCGGTCACGCGGGAGATGCGCTGTAATCGTGAAACATGGGGAATCGTTTGCACAGCGCCTTCGATTGTTGGCGCACTTCGCGTTGCAACCGTTTGTCTTGCGGTTTGAGAAGAACTTTGTCGATGAGCGCGACAATCTCGCCCATATCTTTTTCCTGCATGCCCCGAGTCGAGACGATGGGCGTGCCCAATCGAATACCGCTGGCGACGGCCGGCGGCTTCTCATCGAACGGCACCGCGTTCTTGTTCACCGTGATCCCCGCCGCATCGAGGGCGCCTTCCGCGTCTTTGCCCGTGACATTTTTTGAGGAAAGATTCACCAACATCAAATGCGTATCGGTCCCACCGGAGACGACCTTGTAACCGCGTTCCACGAGACCGGAGGCCAGCGCCCGCGCGTTGGTCAGCACCTGCCGCTGGTAGGTCTTGAATGCGGGAGATAGGGCTTCATTCAACGCCACGGCCTTAGCCGCGATGACATGCATGAGCGGTCCGCCTTGCAGACCGGGGAAGATAATCTTATCGACGGCCTTCTGATGCTCGGCCTTGCACATGATAATGCCGCCGCGCGGTCCCCGGAGGGTTTTATGGGTGGTCGTCGTCACAAAGTCTGCATACGGCACTGGATTCGGATGCAACCCGGCCGCGATGAGGCCGGCAATGTGCGCGATATCGACCAAGAGATACGCGCCGACGGATTTGGCAATGGCTTGAAACCGCGGAAAGTCCAATGTCCGCGCGTACGCGCTCGCGCCGACGACAATCATCCTTGGACGGCATTCTTCCGCCTGGCGCTGGACAGCATCATAATCGATGACTTCCGTCTGCCGATCCACGCCGTAGCTAAATGAATGAAAGAGAATCCCCGAGAAGTTGACCTTGCTGCCATGCGTCAAATGGCCGCCTTGGGCCAGGTCCATACCCAAAATGGCGTCGCCCGGTTTCAGCACGGAGAGATAGGCCGCCATGTTGGCCGACGAGCCGGAATGCGGTTGCACATTCACGTGCTCGGCGCCGAAAATCTGTTTTGCGCGCTCGATCGCCAGACTTTCCACCGTATCGACATATTGACACCCGCCGTAATATCGCCGACCGGGATAACCTTCCGCATACTTATTAGTCATCAAGCAGCCTTGCGCCGCCAGGACGGCCGAACTGGCGAAATTCTCGGACGCGATAAGCAAGAGCTTTTCACGCTGACGCTTTTCTTCGGCGCGAATGGCGGCATATACGGCCGTATCGGTGGCCCGAAGCGCTTTCAATGACCCGACAGCTTCACTCATGACTGCACCTTTCGAAAGATGGCCATCATTCGAGACCATTGGCCTCGATGATCAGTGGATCGATCTATGATCCTGGATCTGCCGGTCGCAGACACCAAGAATTGACTGCTCGGAGAGGACGAGTCTGGTTATGCGGTTTCTGCCTCTGTTGCCGCCGCGGGCGCTTCGGCATCATGCTTTTTGACGACCGTGACCGAGATGCTTGCCGTCACCTGATGATGAAGCTTCACAGGCACCGTGACTGTTCCCAGCTCTTTGATCGGCTGCGCGAGCTGGATCTTGCGACGATCCACGGTAAATCCTTTGGCGGACAGTCCTTCGGCAATATCTTTCGCAGTCACCGATCCGAATAGCTTATCGTCCTTGCCGGCTTGCATTTCCATCGTGAGCGAGACGGCCGACATCTGCTTGGCGACGTCCTCGATCTCCGCGCGCTCCTTCTTGGCTTTCTCCGCCATCGTACGTTTGGCATGCTCGACGGCTTTGACGTTGCGCGAGCTGGCTTCCAACGCTTTCTTGCGAGGGAGGAGAAAGTTCCGGGCGAATCCCGTGGAGACCTCTAGAAGATCCCCCGTGTGTCCCACACCCTCGATATTTTCCTGCAAAATAACTTTCATATGGTCGCTCCTTAAATAACCCAGATCATCCAGGGATAGTACAAGAGCCACCGATTTTCCATGAGCCGGGCGTTCGCGTTGCACTCGACACGACCTTAGGAATTTCCTGGCTTTGAAGAACGAAAAGCATACTGGCCCGCACGGGCAAAAGTCAATTGAGCCTCGTGAGAAAGAAGCCTCGCTCTCACTGGACACTCCGTTACCGACCTGTCTAAGATGATGTGGTCCGTCACCATGACTTCCATCGTCCGGTAACCGCCTCGTCCATGAAACTCCTTGAAGCCTTGCAACATCTCACCGACCGTCTCACGAACGTACGTCACGACGACATAACTCAGCACTTGAGCACACCGTGCACCCCGACCACGACTCGTCTGATCTCCACGATCGGAACGATTCACCTCTATGAAATGACTCTGCCTGAGTCAATGACCCTTGATCAGATCCCCTTCGAAGATATGCCCGTCTCCATTCTTCCTCCTGACGGGAATGAGCCGACCGAAGGTTTTATCATCGGAAGTCGCGATCGGACGCTCTTCGTTCAAACTTTCGATCACTTCGGCCAGAACATTCCAGGACTGACCCTAATCCCCGACGCCGCCGGGTTTTTTGATACGGCCATCCAGCGACTCACCGCGATCATCCAGAAGCCGGAGGGCTATTCACTCGGCCCCGCCGAACGTTTAACCCCGTGGTTGATTCGAGATCAGGCCCAGGGCGAGCGATCCGCCGGAGGGACGTCAGCCGTCCTGACAACCATGTGGGGCGATGAGCTGCCCATGAGACGATCGAAATTGGCGACGGTGGTGGCCGATTTGGCTCGCGCTAATAAGCGCATGCTGATTATTTGCCCGGATCATCAGTCGGCCGACGAGCTGACCGGCACAATCGCGCGAACATTACGTGCCGCCGGCTTGACGTTCAAAAGCTTGCTCAGCCGCTACGAAATGGCGGTCGCTTCCCAGGCAGCCGGCATGCCTTTGACCGATCTCGGGTTTGAAGCGCAGATGCATCAGTTCTATGCCAAGTCGCGCGCGGAGAAGGCGAGTCTGCGCAAAAAGTACGAGCGCTTCCGAGAACTCACCCCGTTGTTAGCGTACAAAGCGGAGAAACAAAAAGATTTGGATGAAGTCAAACTGCTGGAATGGCGGCTGCTCACACAAGTAAGTGACCTGCAGGCCAAGATCAAAGAAATCGATGGCATCCTGGCTGAATACGAAGCCACGCCCATCTGGAAACGGCTCGCGCTCCAGGCCGTGGGAAAAAATGTCGAATCGTTGCCGGAATATCGAACGATCTACGACAAGCAGATCCAAGGCTTGATGGAGGAGGTCGAGACGGCGCAGCAACGAATCGCCGTGCTCAAACCCGAGGCGGCAATTCCAAAAGAAATGCGGCCGGAGTATCAAGAATTGAAGGAAGAGGTGACGCGGCTCGGAGGAACGAAAAAAATCCGTGAACTCCTGGCCGCAGAAGAAGGCACCAATCGACAGGCGTTCATCCAAAACAAACGCATCATCGTGACCACCGCCGCGCGCGTCGTCTCAGACCCGCTCTTCAACAAAGTGCGATTCGATGTATTGCTGATCGATGAAGCGCCGTTGATTCCTACCGCATACTTGTTGGCAGCCGCCGCCCTCACGCGAGAAAAAATTATCCTGAGCGGCAACACCCTGGACATTCCGACCCCCGACGTGTGGGCATCACCGCTGAAGCGAAGCCGAATTGGACCTCAAGCGTCGCCAGTTAGTTCATGACTAGATTCTCTTCCCCTATCTGGAAGTCATAAATCTTGACCCGCCAACGAATGATCGTGGATAATGCCGCTGTTCATGCTCCAGGATGCTCAAGAAGTTTCCAAACGGGCCGCTCAAAATGGCTTCCATCAAGGCCGCAGGGAGCGAGGAGCCTGAGGCGTACGAGTCGGTACGTTGAAGGGGACTCACGACCGAGAACGAAGATGGAGGACATTTTCAGCAGCCCGACAGGCCGAAGTGGCGGAACTGGCAGACGCACTAGATTCAGGGTCTAGCGCCCTCACGGGTGTCCGGGTTCAAATCCCGGCTTCGGCACCATTCCTCTTCAAGCGATTGATTTAGTGGTGGCATCTCACCTGGCCCTTGTGGCAGGTCGTATTTAGGCCGTACCGCACAGTCCAACCATGCTCACATTGTCTTATCTTTGCCGTGCATCGAACTTGCCAAAGGAATTTGAGAAAACCTACGATTCTACGTTAGTAGGAATCCAAGCACGCCTAGCGAATCGTGATCAACGGGTCTCAGGCGAAAAAACTGTCAAGGACCTGCCGTCCGTTGAGATAACCGAAGAGAAAGCCGCAAATGACCAAACCGAACAAGAGAGCCCGAAGGGGACTCTCTTCTCTCAATAGGCCGCTACTCTACCCGTATATCAAACATCTTTTAATTGAACCCATGAAAGCACTAGGCGCGCTTGGAGGGAATCAAGTCGTTACCTGTGGGCAGTTCTAGGGGATTTCTGAACCCTTGGTGGGCCGTCTGCGTCTGATGGTCTAAACAGACTGGTCTTTGTCGGCATCTTCAATCTGACGTCTCAACCGTTCCTCAATGCCTCGAATGCGGGATGAGAGCCGTCTACTCTCCATCGTAATCGTACGTGCGTCGATGGAAAGACTGGACATAGGATCAGTGGGACCGGCTTGGTCGACTTCCCGTCGAATGATGGCGTGGGTCACCACGGACAAGAGGACATCGACATCAACAGGTTTTAAAAGGACTGCGTAAGCCCCTTCCTGAAACGCTTTCTTTTCGAGCTCAAGTGTACCGTAGCCGGTCAGCAGAATGAACGGAATGTCGCGCCGCACGGCTTTACATTCCTTCAAGAATTCGATTCCGTTGAGGCCGGGCATACTGAAGTCGCTGACAATCGTATCGTACTGGATGGCTTGAACGAGCCGAAGAGCTTGCTCCGCACTGGAAGCCGTGTCGACTGTGATTACACAGGGAGACCGCGTGAATACAGCGGGCAGGGCGATTAAAAAGTTTTGATCATCGTCTATAAGCAGTACACGAGACATGTTAGGAATGTAGCAGAGGATTTCCAATCTTCGGGACTTTAATTCAGTCTTGAAGCGAATTAGCGTTACTCCTACAGCGGCGTGAGCGTCTGGCCTACGGAATGAAACCCGCACGACAGGAGAGGCGTGGAAACATTCAGGCCAGCTCAGTGGCATGGGTCAACAGTCGTGAACGTCTCAAGAGAGTGGGCAGCTAATCCATAACCGGCGGATAGAGGATCTCACGGTATTCCTATCAATCTCCCCGGATTGGTTGAAGTTGGCTCAGGCTTGTTGCCGAAGCCTTTACGGGTCTCATGAGTATTCAAGGAAACGGTCGCGGCTGGCTCATCAGTCTCGTCTGAAATCTGTGGACACTAGGTATAAACGCTTTGTATCAGAAGGGCAGCGTTGTGAAGATTCTGTGGATTGGCTGCGGGGGGATTGCGGTGATGTTACCCTCGTTATACCCTGACGGATTTTTACAGCAAATCAAAACGTGCAGTCACCTTCGTATAGCAATATCCGGTTCCACACCAGCTTCGATTGAAATATCTTTGACGCCTGCCTGAACCGCCATGCTCTCCATTGAGGCCCTCGCCTCTACCTGTGCGCCCTTGATCCTCTCTGGCGCTACGATCTGACTGTACTCAACCTTCGGATGACCTGAGAGGCTTATGTGTGCCTTCCCACGCGCCTGTGCTGAAGCGTAATCATCAGCCATCCGAACGAGGCCACACGTCGGGCAGGTGATGAGAATGGCAGTGGTGGGATGACGTTTCATGAATGCTCAACTACTCTATCGGCAGAATGAGAGCGTAAGTATAGCAGTGGGAGTGCGACCCGAGAAATACGGCCCTAGGTAGCATGCTTGGGGGGTGGGGTGAGCGAGGGATCAGGAGCCTTGGCAACGGTGATCGGCAGGCCTGCTGGTGCTTTGCCACTGAGTGCTTTGATGGCGTTGTCAGCGTGGTCATCCGAATCCATGACCACGTATCCATAGCGAAGGGAGTTGCCGCAATGGTCATTCACGATCCGGCACGAGACCACTGAACCATAGGGTGTGAACATTGCTCGTAGATCGGCTGTGGTGGTGGAGAGGGCGAAACCATCGACGATCAGTGTCGTTCTCAGTTCTATGGTAGGCACGAGTGGTACTATAGGTTTATTACGTATACTTGTCAACCAAGTCCAATACACACCCAGGCTTTCAGGACCATCGTCGCAGTACACTTCCACTGTACTTCGTGGTACAGTGCGATCAAGTGCACTCAAGACAAGCTATTGCTTCATCAAGTATCTGCTGAAGTCAACCTACATTAATGTCAGTAGGCTATTTCCTGGCTTCGGCACCAATACTTATCTGCGCTTTTGTTTTCCATCCACTTCCGCCCTGCCTGTCCCTTAAATCGTCAACGGATCGTCAACGGACGAGTGAAAAGCCGAAGAACATCCTTCGATACGTCATTGTGCACGAAATGGCCCATATCATTGAGCCCACGCATAGCGATCGCTTCATCGCCATCCTCGGCGAGCATTACCCAACCTGGCGAGAAGCACGTGCCGAACTCAACGACCCGAGGTCAGTAAGGAAATCGCGAACCGTCTCACCAGCATTTTCTTACGCGATGGGAAGGGCAAGCGTGCGGTGTACGGCGGAACGGACAAGTTTCAGTCGGATCCGCATTGGCGCGATTATCTTCAATTCTACGAGTATTTCCACGGAGACAACGGCGGCCGGCCTCGGTGCCAACCATCAGACCGGCTGGACCGGCCTGGTCGCGAAGATGATCGAGCTTTACGGCAGGTTCGATCCGAAGCAGCTTCTTCAGGAAGGAAAACGCGGGGCACATGCGGGAGGAAAGGCGGAGAAATGAAAGCGCAACCCATGCAAAGAATCTCGTGGGCGGGGGCCGTCGCCATGCTCATATGCACAGGTTGCGTATTTCAGGATGTGCGTACGCAACAGTCAAAGATGGAGACGTTTTGCAGAATAGACGGCTCCGTGAGCGCCGGCCAGGCGACGAATCCGGTGCTGGTCGGGTTGGTTCGCCACGATGGGGGCGACTTGGAGAATCGGGCGAACTGGAGCCTGGTCGACCATTTTGTGCTGGAGTCGCCCGGGCGCTGGATGTTTCGCGCCGGCCCAGGCACCTATGGGCTTGTGGCCTTCGTGGATCTCAATGCCGACGGCGTCTACCAACCGGGGGAACCGTTCATGCCCGTCGACACGAACGAATTGGTCACCTGTGACAGTCGCCACACCCATTCCGAACTGGCCCTCTTCATAACGGCCGAGGGGCGTTCGCGGATCGAAGGAGAGATCGATTTCATGAAATTCCAGGCTCGTACGGCGAACGTGCAATTGAATCAGAGCCTCGGCGCAATGACAGCCTACGGAGTGGTGACTACGTTCGAGGACCCGCGTTTCGGGGAAGAACACGCGACCAACAGCCTGTGGCGGCCATATGACTTTATCTTCGATATCGGCCCCGGCGTCTACTTCCTTGAGCCTTACGACGCTCATAAAATTCCAGTGCTGTTCGTTCATGGCATCAACGGCACGCCGACGAATTTTCGCTACCTTGTGGAGCATTTGGATCGAACGAAGTATCAGCCCTGGCTGTACTACTACCCGTCGGGCGTCCGCCTCTCCGGCATTGCCGACCATCTCGATCAGACGATGAAGGCGCTACAGCTGCAGCACGGCTTCATGCAGTACCATGTGATCGCCCACAGCATGGGAGGTCTGGTCTCGCGCGGGTTTTTGTTGCGGAATCAATCCGGGCAGAGTCGCCCGCGCGTCCCGCTGTACATCACGATCTCCACGCCATGGGCAGGGCACAAGGCGGCGGAAACCGGCGTCAATTACGCGCCGGCGGTGGTGTATGTCTGGAACGACATGGCTCCCCAGAGCGCCTATCTCACTGATCTCTTCTTCAGTAATCACAATGGCGTTCAGGCGCATCGGCCGCTACCGGCCGGTGTTGAGCATCATCTGCTCTTTGGTTACAAACACCGCGGACCCAAGCCCGGCGAGTGTTCCGACAGCACAGTCACGCTGGCGAGTCAACTGTATGCGGGCGCACAGGAGGACGCTAACCGGCTCTACGGTTTCGACGAGACACATATGAGCATTCTCGAGAGCATGGAAACTTCACGTCTAGTCAATCGGTTGCTCAATGATGCGTTCGCCTTGAGAGGAAAGCCAAACTGAACCATGTTGGGTTCTAAAATGAATGCCGGACAACCATTGAGTTATCCCCATTTCAATTTATTTTAACGTCAGTAAAACGTCCGTATTGCATGGGTCACAGAGGGTTCCCCAGTATCACTCATGCTCACATAGAAGAATGGAACTAATTGCCCATCAAGCAAAGGGAAAGTAAACTAATGGAAAATTGTCTCATTAAAAAAACCCTTGGAGCGAATCCCGGGCTTCGACACCAAACCATTCCCTGTACAAAGTTATCGTGGGGTTAGACAACTACGCTGGCAGGCAGTGTTATTACAGTGTTAAGGGCTGCGTCTAATCGCTCCACCTTCCTGTACCGAAAGAACATTTCTACGCAGGAATGGCCGACGATCTTCATGATCGTCTCCGTATCTACTCCCGCGTCGGCAAGATTCGTTACGGCACAATGGCGTCAGTCATGAAATACAAAGGTCAATCCCTTTGCGGCAAGTTAGGATTTCCGGAGCTCAGGCAAAAACATCGCGCCTGGGGCCCCATCTCTGTTCGCTCAATGCAGTAATTACAAATATTAGTGTCAGTGAATGGCGCACGAAGGGGGGCGATTCTAAGAAGGCACCTTTGTTATCGGATGCGTCGGACGTTGCTGGGTCAACCGAGCAAGGCTGGCACGGCGGACAGCTCGGTGATGATCACTTCGGCCCAACCGTTCAAGTAGCTGAGTGGAGATATCGGGGCGCGCCACCACAGTCAGGCGAATGATTGGCTCCTGGTCTTGAGCCAATTCCTCTAGGAGGGTGTCCGGGCAACGCGGATGACGTGCCACAGTCAGTCTGACGGAAATGGCTTTGTCGTGAGCCAACAGAGTCAGAATCTCTGGTGGCACGTTTGGATGCGCGGCAAGCGTTCGCCGGACGACCGGTGACG